>Ga0172380_10000394_pt1 | contig 87563 bp, 76 predicted proteins | sample Leawe162metaG_FD_119747 | JGI IMG/M metagenome (GOLD analysis project Ga0172380, IMG submission 119747) | Leachate microbial communities from a municipal landfill in Southern Ontario, Canada - Leachate well 162 metaG | ecosystem: Engineered > Solid waste > Landfill > Unclassified | place... | reverse complement strand
TTGAGTTCCTTCCGATTTTTCTGACCATGCATCAATAGAATCTTTTTCCACGTGTCTTGTAAAAATTATTTTATAGTTTTGATTTCGACAAAAATCTATCAGCTTATTTGTTTTCTCCAGGACAGCAGAAATGTCACCAACAAAATCATTAGAGGTTTGATCCGTCCATTCTTTTTGAAAATCTATGAGTATTAAGGCTTTTGTTTGCATATGATTTACTTTCTTAATCTATTAAATATGACTCAGATCTTCGAACCTATCTCGACTTGGCTGGCCGACTCGAGGTGGAACCGTGGTCTGTCGCTATTTTTTCCAACGTGGAGCAAAACCGATCAGCCAGGTAAAAAATATGGCTTTGAGTTTACCCATACCACCCTTTATCATATTTTCATAACAAACTTTCTTGAATTCATTCACATCATTTCCGTCAGAACATAATTTGCCGTCTTTGAAACAATAACTACAATATTTATCTGATCCCGACACTCCAGGATCCTTTGCTAAAGGCATTAAGCAACTTTCACAATTTTTGTTTGCCATATATTTTTTATTAACTATTTTACAATAAGGTTATTCTAACATATTTTTTAATTCTTCGAGGATAGTAACTCCTTAAATTATTATAAAGATAACAGCATATATATCCCTTAAATACATTTAGTCTAAAATGGAAATATATTGATAATTATGCTAGGATTTCTTTATATAAACCTTTATAAATTTAAAGAGGCTTATAATGAAGGCTATTACAAATTAGCCTTATATTTAAATATAAAAAACATGTGTTCAATCACTGGTATGTATATATTTTCAAATGAATCACCTGGCACCTCAAAATTAGGTGACAGTATGAAAAAAGCCTTAGATGCCCTAAAAAATCGTGGTCCTGATGATTCGACACTCACTTTTGTTAATAAAAATTGTGTATTGGCTGGGAATCGATTGATTATTAGGGGGGACGCAAAAAAAGGCAAAATGCCTTATAAAAAAAATGGAAATGTGCTTTTCTATAATGGAGAAATATATAATTTTAAGAAACTATTCTCAAAAGCGATAGTTGATGGAGATGCGATTCTTCCAACTTATGAAAAATTTGGTGCCCAATCCTTTAATAAATTTGATGGAGAATTTGCAATTTCAATCTGGGATGAAAAGAAAAAAAGTCTAATACTCGCCAGAGATCCATTTGGAACAAAACCTATTTATTTTAGTTTAAATAAAAGACGATTAATCTGGGCTTCTTCTGCTTATGCAATTAATCAGATTGAGAAACACCCTTTATGTAAAGCCACACATAGTCCAACATATAAACACAGTTACGCTGTGCAAGAACCTTATACTTCATATAGAGGTATTTGGTCTATTCCTCCTGGACATTTTTTGTTGGTAAACGGTAAAGGATGTAAACTTTACGGTTACAACAAATGGGGTGAGTATGAATCAAAAACAAAAAATACAAAAGAACTTTTTAACGCCCTTAAGGAATCATTAAAATATAGACTTGACTATAAAGGCGTAGTAGGGATACCATTATCAGCTGGAATAGACAGTGGCATCATAGCTTTTATGGCAGATAAATTGAAAATTAAGTACCACATATTTTCAATTGTAAAAATATTTGGACAAGACACAGAAGAAAAGGAGTTTATCCTAAAAAGGATAAAAAGGTTAAAGAATGTTAGTAAAGTCACCCTTATAAACTTTGGTGAGAAGGAATACAAAAAAGCTATGAAAGAAATGTTCTTACCTAATTATTATGACTCTGAAAAGTTTGATAATGGGAACATCCTTATGCATTCTGTATTTTCGACAATGGCAAAGAATAAAATACGTGTAGCAATTGACGGAAGTGGTGGAGATGAATTATTTCATGGATATAAATTCCGTGATGATTTTAAACCTGTAAAAGAGTGGCCCAGGTATTGGAAAAATAATAATTATTTTTATTCATTATTTACAACACTTTTAGATTACACGTCAAAGGCAGATCGAGCTGGTTCATTTTTTTCAATCGAATCACGCTTCCCTTTTCAAACCACAAAGCTAATGAAATCTTCGCTTAAATTAAAACAATCAGAAATATTAAAATGGCCACTAAGAAAATATTTACTAGGGCAACTAAATTACGGTCAACCATTAAAATATGACAGATTGGGTAAATTAGGATTTTCAATAAAAAATAAAGATAAGGCAACTATGATTAGTGATATGCAAACTGCATGGTGCAAAAATCACAACATAATATCATTACCAAATAATTTACCACTTAAATTTCCTTTTAAAATAGGTGTTATGCAACCAAATATATGAAAAAAATATACTCAATAACAATGATTAAAAACGAGATAGACATAATCGAAACTTTTGTTCGATATCATTTATCTTTTCTGGATGGCATGGTCATTTTAGATAATGGGAGTACAGATGGAACTATCGAAATACTCCTTAAATTAATAGAAGAAGGACTACCAATTCATTTAACGTATAACGATAATCCCGCATACAATCAGTCTGAATTAACTACAGAATTATTTTATAATACATTAAAAAGATTTGATCCTGAATATATAATCCCTTTGGACGCTGATGAGTTTTTGACAACTAATTCCACGAAAAACATAAAAAAGATTATACGAGAAGATACTCAAAACGACGCAATAAATTATATTAGTTGGGTTACTTATGTACCGACAGAAAAAGATGATCAATTAGAAAAAAATATACTCAAAAGATTAAGATATAGGAGACAAGAACAACATAACTACGACAAAAAGATAATAATACCGACTTCCATAGCAAAAAAATACGAAATCAAAATCAAACAAGGAAACCACGATTTATATAAAATAGAAAATGTCGTCTTTAAAAAGAACCAGCTATCTTCCCTTGATCTGGCACATTATCCAATAAGATCAATTTGCCAAATGAAATCTAAATATTTAATTGGTTGGTTAGCAAATATAGCAAGGCCAAAGCAGGTGCTATTTGATTGGTATTACTATTACAACATAATAAAATCTGGAAAAGACTTTTCGATGAGTGACTTGAGAGAAATGGCACTCTACTATGATATTCCAGATAAAAAGATTAAAATTAAGGTCGTTGAAGATCCAATCAATTTATCGTTAGTGAATAAAATTGATCTAAAATATATTCCAACTGAAAGTAATAACTTACTAAACAATATACTAAATTATACAGAAACATTAGCTCACAGATATTCTAATTTAGTCAAGGAATGTAGTTTCGACGATAGTAATTTACCGAGTGATGATAATGATATTCTTGAAACAATTCATGATTTTCTATTAATTGAGGGGTGGCTTAGTATTAGAGAAGCTTGTGAATTATACAGAACGGTAAAATCTATAAATGGTGATAACTTAACTATTTATGAAATAGGAAGTTGGTTAGGAAAATCAAGTTACGTATTAGCTAAAGCAATAGAGCACAAGAAGAATGCATCTTTATACTGTATTGATCCTTTTGATTCCTCTGGCGATATTGCCTCAGAGTTTATTTATAAAAAAGAAGAAGGCTCATCAAGAAAATCTCTTCTGGAAAGATTCAAAATGAATATGAAGAAGTTTGGTGTACTGAAATTAATTCACGTATTAAAAGGTCATAGCTTCAATGTCGTCAAAAAGCTTAATAAAGAAATAGATTTTCTTTTTATCGATGGCAATCATAACCATGAATCTGTTCTCCAAGACTACAAAGACTGGTCTCCTTTTATAAAAAAGGGCGGCTATATTGCTTTTCATGATGTTGGTGCAGCTCACACAACAGGACCAAAACAGGTAGTTGAGCTAGAAATCGCAAATAATCCAATGTGGGGAGAACAACGATTAGTTGATGAGTTATATATTGCAAAAAAGATAAAATAGAAAGTATGAAAAACCGAATTAATAAAATACCGATAATCATGTACCATCGAATCCTTAATAGTAAAGATATCGGTTTATTTAGTAGTTATAGTGAGGTTAATTCAGTTTTAGAGATATCTGATTTTATTGCACAGATAAGTTTATTGAATAAAAAATATTCAATAATAAGCCTCAGCAAACTTATAGCATATTTAAAAGGAGAAGCTAATATTTCATCAAATTCATGTGTGATTTCTTTCGATGATGGTTACATAGATCATTATCAAAATGTTTTTCCCATTCTTAAAGAACTCGGGTTACCTGCTGTCTTCTTTATTGTTGGAGACTGTATTTCTGGAACAAAAAAAGTAAGGTGGTTAGATAAATTTTATTATATACTAGACAACACCCCCTATCAAAAGGATTTCAACAAATTTAATGATATCATGTCCTCCTTTTATAAAACAGAAATAAAACAAGACGACCAGTACGAATATAGTAAACTAAAAAAATTCATAAGAAATTCATCTGAAAAAAATATAATCATTGATCGATTATCATCAGTGTTAAGTGTAAAGCTAGACCTTGATGAGCTTAATAAAAAACTATATTTATCAAAAGAAAATATATTAGAGATGCTTAATAATGGTATGGAGTTTGGTGCACACTCGATGTCTCACCCAGACCTAAGCTCTGTCACACCAGAAAATGCAGAAAAAGAAGTAGTAAGTTCAGGAATTATTATTAGAGACTTAACTAACAAAGAAGAGATACCTTTCGCATACCCATTTGGTGGTCAAAAAACATATAACGAAGACATTATTCAAATATTAAAAGAAAATAACTTTTCTTGTGCATGCACTTCTACACCTGGTCTAAATGAGAGAAATACACCCATTTTTGAATTAAAAAGAATAGATGCAATAAACTTATTAAGTAACGGACTTTAGGTCATAATCTTTATCTCTTCTGTTAATTAAATCTATGAATTTTCAACCTACCGAGAAACAAATTTTGGACGATCTTACTAGAGTTGGTATTTTTGCCACACACGCAGTGCCTTTTGGCGATGGCTCCTCACAGTCTATATATAAAATTAAAACAAATACTGGAAACTTAACACTTAAATTATTTACCCTCTCTAATTACAAGAGAGTTCAATACGAAATCACATTACTGTATAAAATAGCGAAATATCACAAATTCACCATCCTACCAATCCACAAAAAACCGATTATGGTATGTGGCGGCCCAGCATATATATATAAATTTTTCGAAGGAAAAATCTACTCAGATGTTTTAATCAAAAAAAAATACTATAAATTTGGTGTGATAATTGCCGAACTAGATATTGCACTACAAAGATTACCATTAGGCCCTATTATTATCTCAAACTCTGATCTACTTAATTTACCTCCTCAGACTTATCCAAATAAAACCCTAAACCAACTGGTTGTTAACGCAACAAAGTTATTTACCAAGGAAGTTTTAACTACCAACTTTAACTTGATTCATAAGCAATACATTCACAAAGATCTACATTTTTTTAATATCATCTATAATGTAATGAAAGAAAAATACCTGATAATCGACACTAGCGGTATATCTATTAATTTTTTACCAAGAGAAATATCAGTTTCTGTCGGGAATATACTTCTTGATTCTCATGGTAATATTTCTAAAAATAATGTTATAAACTTATTGAGAGGGTATGATTCAATTATGAAACTTAATAAGATTGAAAAAAGAGCCATCCCTTTGTTTATAATTCAAAAAAAACTTGGAGAAATTGAGTATCTTCATAAACAGCTTCAATTAGCTAACTTTACTAAACAAGGTACTGAGATTATTAAAAAATACACTTCCCTATCCGTAAGGACATTAAACTATGTAGTTAAAGAGTATGACAGCCTTGTAAATTTCTTTTCAGAAATTAGCTAATAACGGCCCTTCATTATATAATAATCGAGTTAAGACCTAAAAAATGAAAACGAAGAATGAAAGTCAGAAAAATATTGGAATTGCGGGAGGTTTTTTTGATTTAAGTAAGATTAAGCCAAATCTTCTTGGAGCTTTTTTAGAGTTTCTAGACAGAATGCCGTTAAAATTTTTAGAAAAGATACAAGACAGGATTAGTTGTATTGATATGGCTAATGTAACATCTAGAACATATAGGGTTCAAGCTAATATAAGAAAGGACGTCCTAATTTGTTTTGGTGATATTAATGATTTACAACACTCCTCAATCGTTGGGCTAATAGCTCATTTGTTTGCACTAATTTATATTCGTTATCACGAAAAACCAATTCCGGTTGGAGAAGAGTGGCTGAAAATAGATTTATATTCTGATGAAGTCGCTAAAGGTTGGGGTTTTAAAAATGAGGTCGAAGATCTTAGAAAGATACGTCCACAAAAAGTCCCGGCTGAGATAAAATATAATGATATGGTTATAAAATACTCAGTACCTAATAAAAAATTTAGCGCTGATATATCTTCAATCCTAAATAAACATAATGAGTTTTTATCTAACAAAACACCGATAGTCGACAAGATTTGGTACATTGATAAATTTTCAATGATATGTAGCTTACGTAGTTTACGGGAAAATGGTACAAATTCTCTTTATATATTAACCAATAAATATACAGAAAAAGAACTTGAGGAAATTTTTAGTAATAAGAGTTATAATTAGATTTTCTTCATGTAAGCAAGCCAGTAATTCCGTTTGTAAGATCTCCCTTTGAATTGGGCATAGTTTGTTTTTTTAATAAGTTCTTGTATTTTAAAGTATTTTGAATACATATTAATAAAATCTTCACGAGAAAATATTCGCTCAACAAGATTCATATCTTTATTAATATAGGTATCGTATTCTGAGCCTGGATTTAGTTTGAGTAAATTTTTAGCATTAGTATCCCCATCCTTACATAAAGCACGGACGAAGAAATATCCGCCAGTCTTTAATACCCTATGCACTTCCTCTAAATATATTTCCCGCTCAGTCTCATTCAGGGAGTTAGATGACATAATGTCAATAACTAAATCAAAATAATTATCAGTAAATGGATATTGTGTCCCAATATCAGCTATCCTATAATCAACTTTGACGTTCATCTCTCTTGCTCTAGAAACAGCTAAATTTACTGCTGTCGATGAAATCTCAAGTCCAATTACATTATTACCCATCTCTGCTAAATAATTAGCATTTTTACCACTTCCAGACCCAAGATCAAGGATAGTCAAATTTTCCAAATCAATCTTCTCAACCTTTCTGAGAAATTTAACATAACGTTTAAGATCACTGCGTGGTTCTTCCCCCATCACTATAAGCTGAGGATTCTGATACTCCCGCTCCCATGTATTTTTTTGAGGCATATTTATTATTTTTTATGATAGTTAATTATATATTTTGCTAATGCATGTGCCTGCGAACCTCTACCTTTTGGCCATTCTGTAGTTTTTTTAATACGAATAGCTTGGTCATCACCACCCACATTAACAACTGTCACATTGTTCATATTAGCATAACTTAGTGCCTCATGAAAACTATTGTATCCTCCGCCAATTACAATATAATCGGCCGCTTTAAACAATCTCGAAACTGGATAGTAAGATAAATCTCTACTGTTTTCAGAGAATGGGCTATTACTTATTTTAAACTTCAAAATATTCTTAGGTAGTTTTTTATTAAAGACTTTATCTAAATGTTTTGGATAAGCACCATTTTCACACAATAATCCAATTTTTTTGTCTCCTTTAACTTTTAAAATACTCTTTAATTCCTTCTTGGTCACCAATTCATCTGGCCACGTATTAATTATCGGCCAAATACAAACATCCCCTTTTACATCAGGCTCAATAGCTACCACATGATACTGTTTAGGAAAAGTAGATTTTATTTTACCTAATCGTCTTATCCCAATCCACGTCTTTGCAAGACTTTTTGGTAGCGAATCAGTAAAGCTATCCGATCTCCAATCACAGATGAAAATATCAACTTTCTTAGGAAATTCACCTTTTTTACACAAAATTATTCCTGACTCTAAGAAATTCAAATATTTTGAACGATGAGCAGAAACATAAAATTTAAACTCGGCTCCAGACCTTAGAAAACCTTTGTAAATAGCATTGACTCTCGTTAGATGTCCTGAGCCCGTTCCTTTTGTATATACATATATATTTAACATAGTTCTTGATTAATTTCCCAATTCGGTCGCAAACTCTTCATAAGCCGATATTAACTTACTTATATCGTCGTCGCTATGCGAATGAGTTATAACGCCCATCCCTTGCCATACATAAATTCCCTTTAACATTAAAGCTATACGAATTACTCTATCTCGTAAATTAGCATCAACCAAATCACTATTCCAGTGATTAATTACCCTTGTTTTATCATATTTCTCTTTATTCTTAATAAATCTAATCGTACCAATTGGAAAATTTGGTATTGATTCATCATTACTTTCACCAGTTATATCAACATCAATATTATGTCTCTTCATAATTTCTTTACATGCATTTCTTAAAGTATCCATCTTTCTTATAATCGATGGATATATTTCTTGTTCATTTTTTACCAAATACTTAATGGTTTCTATTGCTACCTTTAATGAAGTTGGGTGACAATTAAACGTCCCGCTGTCTGCCCAGACACGTATTTTCTTTGAAGAGGAAGCTTCTTCGATAATACTTCTTTTACCAGCGATACAAGCAAATGGCATACCACCCGTAACAATCTTGCCGAAGGTTACTAAATCTGGTTCAATACCATAAAACTTATACAATCCACCCACATGAACTCTAAAGCCTGTCACCATTTCATCAATAATCAAAACAACACCATATTGTTCCGTCAGTCTCCTTGCCGCTTTTACAAAATCCTTATTTGCCATAACCATTCCAGAATTACCTAGTACAAGTTCAAGTATAAACACACCAATTTTATCTCCATATTTACCAAAACACTCTGTAAGAGCTTCTGTATCATTCATTGGTACTGTTATGACCTGCTTATTCCAACCCTCAGGTAATCCGGAACTTTCTAGAATATTTTTATCTATTCCTTCTGGATACTTTACTCCCAACACTGACCATGGTTGTGCTCCATGCCAACCCCCTTCTAATTTTAGTACTAAAGATCTCTTGGTATAAGATAGACCTAACATCGTCGCATACATCGTTGCCAATGTACCACTTGTGGTAAAAATAAAAGATTCCATATTTGTTGTCTCTCTAAACAATGATGCGAGTTCATTCTCTAGTGGAGTAAGAAAGCCCGATTGCAATACGCAATTATTGGTGATGTTTGAAGATACTGCTTCGGTTAACACTGGATGATTATGTCCTAAAATATTACAAAAATGTCCCTGCCAAAAATCCAATAATTTCACACCATCAACTGTTACAACAGAATTTCCTGAGGCACTCTTAATAAAAGGAGGGAAAGGCTTAAGGGTACGTGCTGGCTGTGCTACTGAATTAGGAAAATAATTTAGACCCTGTTCAAAAATTTCTTTTGACTTAGAGAATTTTGTTTTAAATTGCTCTTCTAAATCTTTAATATATTTTTCTATTTGAATTTTATCTTTCATATTTAATTAAACAATTTGATCTTGTGGCATTATTTGGATTATTTCTGGGCACACCATTGAATCTGTTTTTATAACTTCCATAATCCATTCAGCAACTGTTTTTGGAGGAATCTTTAATAATTTTCTCTTTGAGAAATACTCTTTTGCTTCAGGCTCATGGGTTCTTTGAGCAAAATCCGTCTCAATTGCTCCTGGTTCTATAACCGTTACTTTAACTCCTAATTGTGCAGCTTCTAATCTTAAAACCTTAGTAAAACCTGTAATTGCATGCTTGCTAGCCGTATAAGCAGCGGTACGTACCATTGCCTTACTACCAAGTATGGATGAGACATTGATAATATGCCCCACATCTGATCGTGAAATAAAAGGAAGTAATCTAGATGTGATAATTATAGGAGCTAATGCATTTACAGAAAAAACCTCCTTAAGCTCATCTGCGTCGATCGTCTCAATCTTTCCATGATATCCCAAACCAGCATTATTAATTAAAACATCAATAGAACTACCGAATGTTTTACTCACTTCAGATGCTATATTATTTACTTGTTCAAGATTACAAAAATCCACTGCTAAAAATTTTACAGTCTCCAACTCTCCGTCACCGACAAGAGATTTTTGTAATTGTTTAAGTTTAACCATGTTTTTTGAAACCAATAGAATATGCGCTCCAGCTTCGTATAGCAACTTAGCTATTTCTTTACCAACGCCACCAGTGGCACCAGTTAAAACTATCTTTTTACCTTTAATAATCATTGTTTTATTTAATTAATGCTTTCTCAAATTGTTTTGATATAGCTAAAAACTCATCGAATTTAATATCATCAACCGGTATACCTTCTTTACTTCTTTTTTTGTAAGATTTCTTTTCAGGATCACCGGCCACCATAACATCCTCTGTATCACTCTTTTCATATTTCCTAATTCTATCTACCATTTCCTGTAAACTGTTTTTAAAAATATCAATATAAATAAATTTTGATATATCTATAACTATAAAAAAGTGACTTACCCTTCTTTTTTCCGAAATCGGAGCTTTGTGCATTGAAAGCATATCCTTACTTATTACCCCTCCAACTAGAACAGCACAAAGTATATCTACCATCATACCCAAACCATAGCCTTTATATTTTCCAATAGAGACAAGACTTTCCGCTTTTTTAGCATCAAGTGTTTCTTTACCATCAACATCATACGCCCACCCTTCTTCCAATTTCATATTAAGTCTTTTATAATTCTGAACCTTATTCCAAGCTACTTGAGAAGTTGCCATATCTATACAAAAAGGTTCCTCATTCTTTAGTGGTGCTGTAAAACAAATTGGATTAGTTCCAAAAAATATTTCCTTACTATTATAAATTTTTACCAAAGCATCGCCGTTTGTAAAAGCCATGCCAATACAATTTTCTTTATTCGCTTGAAATGCAAAATAGGCTGCTGATCCAAAATGAGAAGAATTTTTAACACCTACAGCACCAATTCCACTTTCTTTAGCCATTTTGATTGCGTGTTGCACTGCCACAGAACCAGAATGGTGGCCGAAGGCATGATCAGCATCAACAATCGCTACAGAAGAAGCGTTCTGCTCAATAGAAATCTTTGGTTTTTTATTTATTCTACCAGCTTCGACAGCCCTGCAATAATGCGGAAACAAATTTATTCCGTGAGAATCAATTCCTCTTAGTGATGTCTGTATTAAACCTTCAGAGACACACTCCGCGGCCTCCCGATCTACTGATTTAGAAATTAGGATGTTTTTTATTAATTTCTTAAGAATATTACCGTCCAGATATATCATAAATTTTTATTTAATATTAAATATGTTCAATCTTGTCACCGCATATCAATTAAACAAATGATTGGTCACATACTTTAGACCACCATACACAAAACATACAGCGCAATGCATCTGTTAGTATTATACCCACTGTTTTACCTCTATTTCATAGATTAACATACTTTTAAAGTAAAATAAAGGGTTCCTGACACCATTTCACTTCACAACTATATCCTCAAAATAATTGATCTAAAGTATTGCTCTTGAAAGAAAGTAAGCTTTATTATCTCATCATCAGTCATTTCTTTATTGCTTTCTGAAATTACCACCAATTTATCATCATTATCATTCAACCTATGAATAACAGCAATACATTTACCCTCAAAACTCTCTATCGGGTAATCAACACCCAAAACATAGGCATCAATTTCCTCTCCATCGGGTGCCTTTGTATCTGGTATAAAGCCATAATTTACTTCGTATCTAAAACCGTGTTTGGGATGATTGGACCCAAGCGGCCTATCCATTGTTACTTGCACAATTTTTCCTAAATATGAAGTATAAAGTGTTTTCATATTTTATTTCAGTTCTTTTAATAATTCTAAGGCTCGTTCCATTATATAATCACCGACTTCACCCCAATCAAAATACTTTTTATAATCAGTAGGATCAATTAATTTAATTTCTGTAATATCGCCGTCTGGATCAGAGATGAATAAACCGTAAGGCTCAACGATACAAATTGATCTTGTCTGAGTGTGAATTCTATCTGGTTCAAAAACTTCTTGATAGCCAATGATTTTTTGCTTCAAGACTTTCATATTCGCCTCTTCTTTTACTTCCCTAACGACTGCTTCTTCCACACTTTCACCAACCTCCAAGCCACCGCCAGCTGGAATCCAGTAACCTTTCTTCTCAGCATAAACTAAAACTAGTTTATCGTCACAAAAACAATAGGCGTGAACACCGTCTACTTTTTTATCCTTTATCTCATCAATACTGTCTAAATCTCGATAAGTATAAGGAAGGTTACCCATCTGTCGTGTCTTCATCATTGATTTGATTTCCTTTTTCATAAACTAAAGATAGCATAAGAAATGATTTTTATAAATCCTACAACATAAAACCACCCGATTGGGTGGTTTTATGTTTTGAATACCGCTCTCAGTGGGTTTGCTCTCTAAGATCTGTAAGTGCATTACCTTGCTATTCCCTACGCGACTTGAGCGCAAGAACATAGCTCAGCTTGGCTGGCCGACAGATGAACGAACCGTGGTCGGCATTGCGGGGTAAGGTTATTCTAACATATTTTTGTTTTCAAAATCGACGCGGCTTGAGCGGCAAAAATTATCTTATTGTGCACTGAAATCGTCATCAATTTCCTTGGCCATTTTTCTTAAATCATTGAAGGCTTTATCAAGTGATTCAATATATACATCAAGATCAAACTGGTCAACGGTGGAGTCCATGAGGATCATCTTCTCAATTCTCGGCACTATTTTTTCTAGGTGCTGAATCACCAAAATTAATCCCGGCACCTGTACTCCTTGCTCATCCACTTTATCAATTTTAAAACGTCTCTTAACTTCTTCTTTAAAATTTTCATAAATTGATTTTAATTCTTCAAAATTAATTTTCGCAAGCTCTCTTGATCTTTCGAAAGACCATAGTTTTTGTGTGTGGTAACTAGATGAAACTAAAAGTTTTTGAAGACTCTTGCCCTTAAACTGTTTCTTGTGTTGTGTCTCATCCTTATTAATTTTTACCATGATTTTTTCTAATTCTTTATTTAATAATTCATGCTGGGTAATAATAATATCTTTTAAATTTATTGTTTTGTGTTGAAAACCATTTCCAGACCAGACACCATACTCTAGAATATTTACATTACTAGTATGCGAAATTGAGACATAAGTTTGTCTTTTATCTGAGACAGGGTGGCCAATTGTCTCGTTTCTTATACATCTAATTTTGTACAAATCGGGGTAATTTGCTTTCCAATTGGGCACTTGAATCTTTATGGCCTCATCTAGACATGTAACCGCATCTTGCTGTACGTACATTGATTGTAAGAGTCCATATATGGATAATCTGCTAAACTTTTCGAGAAGAGAATATTCACCAATGGCTGACTGTGTATCCTCGAGGTTATCCACAGCAGTCCATAGTTTACTCCAGTCATCGTTTTCCTTACTATCCCAAGCGCTTTGCTTATAGCAAATTGATGAATTTATTAAATCCCTCAATTCATGAACTTTGTCTTTCAGATTAATTTTACTCATAACAACACGACTTGAGCGTTCGAACTACGCTCAACTTGGCTGGGGGACTTGGAATCGAACCAAAATTAACGGCTTCAAAGGCCGCTGTCCTACCGTTAGACGATCCCCCAATAAATAGCAAAAGATTTGTGGCTTCGCTATATAGAAGATAGAATACGTTAAAATAAAGACTTTTTCAAGTGTTTGACACCGACCGCGGGCTTGCTATACTTAGTAGTACAAATGCCTTCGGGCTCACCTCGCTCTTGCGAGGAGAAAAATACAAGACTTCATCCAATAATATGGATGATTTTTTGTTTTATTACTTGAAACTGAAAACTATCTACACGGCATATCTTCTCTTGTAATCTCTTGGTATCAATCAGACGAAGCTGTGATAATATAACTTTTCTCTTTATTCCATCTCCTAAAACAATATCGGCATAATACTTACCTTCTTTTAATTTTGTAGTGAGTGGTATGCACAATAAAACATCCTGACTGAACCCTTTAATAATTAAGACTGGACGTATGGACTTTTCGCCTTTTCCATCTTGTTCAAAACCAATATTAATTCCAAGAGAACACCAACAAATGGAGGTTCCCGTGGGTATCCTATTGGCCAATCAAGTTCACTTCGATCTTTCGGTTATACATGACTGCCAATGCACCTGCCACCGCAGTCTCGGTCAAGCATCGACACATGCCGAACCTTGCTGCCGAAAGTGCGTATGCGGACGGAATATCCGTTTCAATAAATGGGACGAGCACCTGAGCAAGTGTCGGATGGCTCTTGCACAGGCACAGGCCCAAACCCCGACAACCTGAACACTGCCGCCAAGCGGTGTGTGACGAGCCCCGAACAAATTCGGGGCTCAGTTTTTTTTAATTAACCATCAAGATTTTGGTCAAAACCAACTCCAACACCATCTCCGGTAAATACGCCTTGGCGACGAGATCGTAGTGATTGAGCAAGGTGAGCAAGGTATCGGAATTAATGCGACTCCCCTTTTTATCAGCTAGATTTTTTAGAAAATTGAAATCAGTGTCAGTCATCTCTTCCTGCATTTTCTCGGCGGATGATGGAAGATTACGCAAAAGCAAAATGGCGCGCATTTTATGAAGCACGAGTTTAAAATATAAGAGCAAGTCAATATTCGCCTCGCCAGCTTTGGAAATGGATTCTAAACCAAGGGCTAAATTATTTTCATCAATCGCGCGAATAAAATCATTTACCGTTTCAGTTCGAGGGGCACCAGTGACCAAAATAACTTCCTCCAAGGAAATTTTACGGTCTTTTGAAGCGCCCATCACTTTCTGTAAAATACTTTGCGCATCACGGAAAGAACCATCGCCAAGTAAGGCGATTAAATCAGCCGAGGCTGGTTCTAATGTGAAGCCTTCCTTTTTGGTAATTGCTAGAACCACATCTTTGAGAACTTTTTGCGTTGGTTTTTTGAAAGTAAAAGTTTGGCAACGTGAGACAACGGTTTCGGGAATTTTTTCGGCTTCGGTCGTGGCCATGATAAAGATGACATGAGCGGGTGGCTCCTCCAGGGTTTTCAATAAAGCATTCCAAGCGCCTTTGGAGAGCATGTGGGCTTCGTCGAGAATATAGACTTTATATTTTGATTCAAAAGGCAAGGTGCTGACCGATTCATTTAAATCACGAATATTATCCACGCCAGTATTTGAGGCTGCATCAATTTCTGTAATATCAGTTGGTTGAGTGCCGATCTCCCGAGCAAAAATTCTGGCCACACTGGTTTTTCCCGTTCCACGCGAGCCGGAGAAAATATAGGCATGAGCAATGTTCTCGAGTTCAATCGAGGATTTTAAAACTTTAACAATATGATCTTGGCCTAAAACTTCAGAAAATTTTTGTGGACGATATTTGCGATATAAAGCAGTTTCACTCATGCGGTTAGTATAACAGAAGTTTGAGAAATTAAAAATAAAAAAGTGGCCGGCGTCCTGGTGAACGCCGGCCGGGGGGGGTCAGATCAGAAAAACATCTCGTGGATACATAACTCCTCCTGGGACTTTCGTCCCGGGCACGCCCCTGTTCAGGCCACGTTCAGCTTGCTTGCGGCGATGTCGGACTCCTTGCCCGACATTGCCGTCTTGCTCCCACGTTCCGCCGAACCTTCTTGCGGACCGTAGCGCGCCACGTTGGTTCCACACTCAGACTGGAACTTGTGCTGAGCGTGGATCGGAAGACTATTCCGTCCCATCATATGCTATCACCTCCTTCCCGTTCTCCACCAAGGAGAACAATGTACTTTTGTCTAAAATAGATACTAGCTCTTATTAAAAAATATTGCAAGAAAAAAGGAGCGAGTTCCCGAAGAAACCCGCCCCTATTTGATGCCCCACACGTGGAGGACATCTGAGATTTGCATCCGGCGGACTTGTTGTCCACCTTCGACTGCGTCATCTTCTCTCCGACTGCCCATTTGACCATCCTCTATTCCGTGAGATGGTCAATTGCAATCGCGTGTCGCTGCGGCTGTGCGATGCCCCTGCGTCAGGAGATCGCGGTGCCGGCGGCGCCCAGGACGATGTCGAGGTCGAATTCGTGCGCATATACTTGATAACGACTCGGCTCGGCGGTACTGTGCGGTCCGTGCATGTTGCACCCCTTCTTGTTGTGTGACGCGGGGGGCGTTGTTGTAGTGCCCCGATCCCACGCCATCGTTTGTACACATCGTCCGTGGTCCCCTTACTCCCTGACCACGTCCGAATTCCCATAAAGTATAGCACGACTAGATTTAAAGTCAAGCCTTTGGGAGGCTTTTTATATTTTCTTTTTAAAAGCGTGAAAATACGTTGAAAAATAAAGCTATTTTGGGAAGTATGCAAAAATGATTTTTTTAACTTCTGCATAAGAACTCGTCTCCATCAGCTTTACTCGCAATTCTTTCGCTCCGTCGAAGCCTGAGACATAAGCTTTAAAATGCTTCTTCATCACCGCGAAATTTTTATCATTTTTCAGGTGTTTTTCAAAAAGTTTTGTATGCTCTAATAGCCCAAGTAATTTTTCTTCTACTTTTATTTCTTTTTTTTGTTCATTAAAAAACCACGGATTACCAAACGCTCCCCGCCCGACCATGATCCCATCACAATCGGTCTCCCTAGCCCGCTCTTTACCCTCAGCAACACTTTTTACATCACCATTACCAATCACCAAAATTTCTTTGCCACTTTTTCTAACCATTTCTACCACTTTTTTAACTCGAGACCAGTCGGCCGGCACATCAGACATTTCTTTTTTCGTCCGAGCATGAATAGTGATGGCAGAAATATCTTCCTGAATAAGTTCACCAATCCAATCTTCTAATTCTACTTTATTAAAACCGATTCGAGTTTTGACTGAAACTGGAATATTTTTCTTAACTGATTTTATACCAGCCAAACATGCTCGAATAATTTCTCTAGCTAATTTTGGATTCTTAATTAAGGAGGCTCCGGCGCCCTGCTTCAATACGCTTTTATCTGGGCAACCCATATTGATATCTATCCCATCAAAACCCAGTTTCGCAATCAAAGCACTGGCCGTTTTAATATTTTCTGGTTTAGCACCGAAGATTTGGGCAATAATCGGCCGTTCTTTTTCGGAATATTTTAGAATGTGCAGGAGTTTCTTTTTTCCAACCGAGCATAGACCGTCCGCGGCGACAAAGTCTGTCCACAAAACATCAGGCTTACCATATTTGGCAAACATCACCCTGAAAGCTACATCGGTCACGTCAGCCATGGGGGCCAAGCAGAAAAACGGCCTGTTTTTTATATTTTTCCAAAAATTCATTTCCTTACCATATCATTTATTTCTCTATTTGACAAGTCAGCACTAATCTGCTATACTTATTTAAGTTACGAAACAGCACATTTGATTTGATGAGGGGGGGTACATGAGACTTCCACGATTGAAGAAAACCTTGGACCGGGACGCTGACCTGACGTACACCCTGCTAGGTGTTGTGTGTCTCGCTCTCGGGTTTGGTATCCTGCTGGTCTCTATGGCTGTGCCAGGGACTGGTGTCGGACAGAAGATCGGCTGGACACTGGTGATATTGGGTGTTGCATTTTTGGGAAGTGTTGGAATGTAGGAACTCCAACAGCTTCCCGCGCGCTTCGAAGGAAGCGCGCATTTTTATTCCCCTTTCTTCCCTACCACAATCTTGTCACCGAAACGCAAATCTATATAATTTATTTTTTCGCTATTATTTACTAAATCTAAATCACCAGAATTAATCGCCGTGATTAGATTTGCAAAAGTCTCGTCCAAATTACTTTTTTGATTAAAGATGATCGTCGGGCCGGTGGCGAGATAGAATTTAAAATCAAAATTATCAAAAGATACTCGCTGCACAATTAAATTATTTTTCGCCAAAACGTCAATCAATCGATAGAGAGTGAGATATAAATCAGAATTTAAAAAATATTGACCAATCGACAAAGAACTGTCGAGAACGCGATAGTTCCTGACAAAAATATCACCCGAGAAAGTCGGCGCGCGATTAAAGATATAACCCGTGCGATCAATGAAATAACAGTCAGCCTTCATATCCGCCGGATTAGCTCCGCACCAAACTGAATGCGGTTTTCTTTCGGAAACTTTAATATCAATCATCCCCCAATTGGACCAAGAGATATCTACAGCTTTAAAAATTTTAAACTCTTTTAACAGATCTTGTTGTATAGTAAACCGTGGAAAAATTAAATAATTATTACGAGCAAACAGATAAAAGTAACGACCGGCAAGATTTTTATTTACCACGTCTAGAATTTGTTCAGTCGAAATGGAAGCTTGACCCGAGACGTTTATTTGCTTGATAATGACTTTGGAGTGGCCAGAAAAAATGGCCAAGGTAAAAGTGATGGCTAAAACAAAAAATAAAATAATATAAAATCGCACCCAAAAAAGTCGACGTTTTTTGGCTCGCGCCACCGACGAACCGAGATTAGGATTTCTTTTCATTCGCGATCACACTTTTACCCAGATACTTTTGCAAAACTTCTGGGACTTTAATCGAGCCATCAGCTTGCTGGTAATTTTCCATAATACCAATTAAGGTTCGACCGATGGCAATCGCCGTAGCATCGTTCATGTGCACAAAATCTGGCTTATCATCTTTCTTCTTGTATCTAGTATTAAGGCGACGTGACTGATAGGTTGTCATCAAATCGGCACTGTGAGTCTCGCGATATTTATCTTGCCCGGGCATCCAAGTTTCCAAATCTAAATGACGATGATCGGGATCCCCCATATCACCAGTACAACAGATAATAATTCGATAAGGCAAACCGAGAGCGGTCATAATGTGTTCTTGAATAGCAACAAGGAAGTCCTGTTCCTTATAACAATTCTCTGGCGAACAGAAAGTCTCCATTTCTACTTTATCAAATTGATGCATACGCAAAATTCCTCGAGTGTCTTTACCTGACGCTCCCGCTTCTCGTCTAAAAGAAGTGGAGTAGCCGACATACCGGATCGGCAATTTTTCTTCAGGAATAATTTCGTCCATATGAATCGGACCGAGAGTGTGTTCGGCGCTACCAATTAAATACAGATCATCGGCTTCGGTATGATAACGTTCTTCTCGTGGTTCCAAACGGGCCATGCGATTTAAAACAGCGGGTTTAATAAAGACTGGTGGAATCATCGCGGTAAACGGTTTCGTGCTGATATCCAAACCGGCATCATTTTTTATTTTCTCTAAAACATCTTCATTAGTCAGTAAGCTCATGACAAACTGAATCAAAGCAAACTGCATCAAAGCTAAATCGCCTTTCAGATAAGCAAAACGAGGTCCAGAAATATTGCCAGCTTTTTCGGTTTCAATCAGATCAAGTTCAGCGCCTAACTCCCAATGTTCTTTTGGTTTAAAATCAAATTTTGGCTTTTCACCAACTTCACGTAAAACTTTATTTTCTGAATCGTCTTTACCAATCGGGGTATCGGCCGAAGGAATATTGGGCAAAGCAATCATCAGGGCCAGATATTTTTTCTCCAAATCAGCCAACTCTGTTTCAAGTATTGTTGATTCTTTTTTTAAAGCAATGCCGTCTTCTATCGCTCGATTGTCTGCGGCGATTTTCTTTTTCTGGTTAAGCTCGTCTATTTTTCGTTTTAAATCCTGTCTTTTGTCATAAACCGAAATCAATTCGGAAATATCAACAGGCTTGGAACATTTATTTTTAATTGCCTGTTCAATAATCTCGCGATTCTCTTTTACAAATTTTATATCTAACATATTTTTTAATAATTAAGCTTTACTTATATATGATAATTAATACTACCACTTTTCAAGCCAAAATAATACCCTCGATTTATCCACAGGTGCGGGAATTTTGTCGATATGATAGGATGTCGGCGCGATGAAAAACTTTCAACCAATGGATCAAGATTTTCCGATTCGAGAATTAGATAAAAAAGATTTTCCCAAACAGTTGATGGAAATTCCCGAACCACCAACCAAACTTTATATTCGTGGTGAATTACCAAAATCCGACACAAAATTTTTATGTGTCGTGGGAAGTCGCAAGTATACTAATTATGGTAAGGACGCATGTGAAAAACTGATTGCTGGATTGCGAGGTTACGATGTCACTATTGTGTCAGGCTTGGCGATTGGCATCGATGGTATCGCTCATCAAGCCGCAATCAACACAGGACTAAAAACTATTGCCATGCCCGGTTCTGGTTTAAATGTAAAAGCTATTCACCCACTGGCTCATATTGACTTGGCGCAGAGAATTCTAGAAAGTGGTGGCTGTCTCTTGTCCGAATTTGAACCAGATTTCATGGCGACTCAATATAGTTTTCCAAAAAGAAATCGCATTACCGCCGGATTGTCTCAGGCGGTTTTAATTATTGAAGCGGAAATAAAATCGGGAACTTTAATTACTTCGCGATTGGCAACTGAATACAATAAAGATGTACTGACAGTCCCCGGCTCAATTTTTTCTAAAACTTCTGAAGGACCACACTTACTAATTCGTCTGGGAGCTACACCTATAACTAAACCACAAGAACTCTTGCTGGCTTTAGGTTTTGAACCAAAAGACAACGGACCAAGAAATTTAGAATTAGAATATGCTGAATGTTCTCTTGATGAGAAAAAAATTATTGCCTTATTAATTGAGCCAAAAACCCGTGATGAAATTTTTCGTTCTCTAGATCTACCAGTTAGTCAAATTAATACTGTCTTAACCATTATGGAATTAAAGGGTTTAATTAAGGAAGTTTTGAGTGAAATTCGGTTGACTTAAAATACCTTATTTTTTATCCACATTTGCCTAAAACGCAAAATTTATGTAATACTGTCAAAGATATGAAATTATTAATTGTTGAGTCTCCGGCCAAAGCCAAAACTATTTCTAAATATTTAGACGGAAAATATGAAGTAACGGCTAGTGTCGGACATATTCGTGATCTGCCGAAAAGTAATAAGAAAGCCATCGACATTGAGGGTGGTTTTATTCCTCATTATGAAATTAGTCCTGGTAAGGAAAAGGTTGTGGCAGAAATCAAATCCTTGGTCAAAAAAGCTGACGAAGTATTGTTGGCGACCGACCCCGACCGTGAAGGAGAAGCAATAGCTTGGCATATTAAAGAGGCGGTAGGATTGAAAAATCCTAAGCGCGTAGTGTTTTATGAAATTACTAAAGATGCTGTTCAAGAAGCAGTTTTACATCCACGCGAGATTGATAATAATTTAAAAGAAGCACAAGAAGCGCGCCGGGTCTTGGATCGCCTCGTCGGTTATGATTTATCTGGCTTGATCTGGAAAAAAGTTCGTTACGGCCTATCGGCTGGCCGAGTCCAATCCCCCGCCTTACGCATTATAATGGAACGCGAACGAGAAATTCGCACCTTTATTCCAGAAAAATTTTGGACTATTACCGCCCAAACCGAAACTCCTAAAAAAGATAATCTACAATTAACTTGTACCGAAGAACCGCGAGATGAAAAACTCGTTGAGAAAATTTTAGACATTGGAAAAAAATCTAAATGGTTAGTAAAAAGTGTAACGGAAAGTGAAGCTAAAAGATCAGCGCGGGCGCCTTTCACCACTTCTACGTTGCAACAAGCGGCTAGCACCCGTCTGGGTTTTGCCCCGTCGCGAACTATGGGCGTCGCTCAAAAACTTTACGAAGCTGGCTACATTACTTATATGCGTACAGATAGTACCACGCTCAGTGCCGTGGCTCTCGCGCAAATTCACAATACGATTTTAAAAAAGTATGGTAAGGAATATTTGGACCCACACACTTTTGTAGCGAGAAGTAAAAACGCACAAGAGGCGCACGAAGCTGTTCGCCCAACTGATATTTTGAAAGAAAATGTTGGTATGAATGACGAACAGAAAAAGCTGTATCAATTAATTTGGCAAAGAACGGTGGCGTCACAAATGAGCGATGCAAAAACAATGCGCACTAAAATTATTGTACAAGTTGGTTCCGAGGGCATTCCGGAGTTCTCGGCTAATGGCTCTCGTCTACTTTTTCCAGGTTGGCTTACAGCGGATCCTGAAGGTGGTGGTGAAGATGTGAACTTGCCAAAAGTTTCTGTTGGTGAAGAATTAAAACTAATAGACATTTCAGCTGAAGGAAAACAAACCGAACCACCAGGACGTTATTCAGAAGCCGGTTTAGTTAAAGAATTGGAAAAGCGCGATATCGGTCGTCCTTCCACCTATGCTTCTATTATTAAAACTTTGGAAGACCGTGGTTATGTCGAGAAAATAAATAAAGCTCTCGTGCCCACTGATACTGGTGATGTAGTCAGCAGTTTCTTAGAAAAAAACTTTGCTGATTATATCAGCGACTCTTTCACTGCCGAAATGGAAGATAAGCTGGATGCGATTGCCGAAGGTAAAGCTGAGTATTTAAAAACTTTGAAAACTTTCTACGGACCATTCACCAAAGTTGTAAAATCAAAAGATAAAATGGATAAAGTCACCAATATGGGTGATGCTGATCCAATTCACAAGTGCCCAATTTGTGGCGGATCAATGATTATCAAACTTGCCAAAAGCGGCAAGTTCCTAAGTTGCGCTAAATATCCAGAGTGTATGGGCGCGCGAAAAATTACGGGTGAAGAAATGGAGGGACCAAAAGAAACTGGTGAAAAATGTCCAGAGTGTAAAGATGGAAAATTAGTGGAACGTGATGGTAAATACGGACGTTTCATTTCTTGCTCCAATTATCCAAAATGTAAACATATTAAAAAAGATGCGGAGCTCGAAAGAAAAAATAGCACTGGTGTCACCTGCCCAACCTGCAAAGATGGCTTCATGGTAGAAAAACGCGGACGCTTTGGTTTATTCTACAGCTGTTCAAACTATCCAAAATGTAAAAATGCTATTAAAGCCAAACCAACCGGTGCTCTCTGCCCCACCTGTGGCGCCTTAATGATGGCCGGCACTAAAACTATTCCCGAGCGCTGTTCGGTTAAAACTTGTCCAAATCACAATCCGCATAAATTGGAGAAAATATTATAACGAAGTTGAGTGTTCTGATAGATAAGTAGTGATCTCAGGATTACTAGATTGTGACAGGGTTGTCTCAAGCCGTTCAATCCACCATTTTTCAGCTACAGTTGGTTCTAAGATTTCTCCTGATTCAACTAAGTTTATATAAAAAGTAAATGAGACATCCTCATCACTTTCAACTTGGGACATTAATTTTTCTTTTTGAGGCTGAGTAAATTCCCGACCATTAACCTTAGCTAAAGTTAACACTTCCATAGACAGATTAGAATCAGAAATATGAGAAACAAGTAATTCTTGCTCCTCTACCGAAAGTGCCTGATTAATTTCGAGTGCCTCACTGGCCCATTTTTCATCTTTTTCGACTGCTAATCTATCGAACAAGGCTTTTCTTACTTCAGAATTAGCTAAAGAAATATCATGACCAATTTCATCTAAATGCAAGGCCTGTAAAGTCTCAAGTGATACACCCTGATATAACTCCATTGAAATGACCCACTTACCATTAATATATTTACCAACATCCTGCCCTGCAGTAGGAACGCCCTCCAAATAATATGTAACACAAATTTCTGTTTCGGTCTGATCATTCTCAGCGAAACTTTTTTTCCTGCGATACTCATACTCATCAATATCTCCTGGTCCAGTCCCAGGCGTTTCGATTTCTAATATATAAAGTCCTAGATTGTCTTCAATTCTTCGTTTTTCTTTACATTCTTTTCCAATCAAACGTTCAATCACCTCCAGTACTTGCTCAGCTGTTGGAATAGGCTCGATTTGTTCTCCTAAATTTGGAAATTCTTCGTTCATAGAGTAATCATACATTAATACCCCGTATTTATCCACAAATTGCCTCTATGAAAGTTGCTGTGGATAAAATAGAGGGTTTGCTATATACTAAATATATGACTATCAAAGACATCACTGACTTAATGGATTCACCGACACCAGAGCAAATTGCCCTGATTGAGAAGGCTTATAATTTGGCGGAAAAGGCCCACCATGGTGTTGTAAGGAAATCTGGCGAACCCTATTTTATACACGTTTACGAAACAGCCAAAATTCTAGCAGAGTTGAAAATGGACCCAGCGGTAATTTGTGCTGGCCTTTTACACGACTCAATTGAAGATGGAGTTCTCACTGAAGAAGAAATTAAAAAGGAATTTGGCGACGAAATTTTGTTTTTAGTTAATGGCGTCACTAAATTAGGAAAATTAAAATATCGTGGAGCGGAAAGACATATTGAAAGTTTGCGTAAACTTTTCGTTGCTTCCGCTCAAGATGTCCGGGTCATCATCATTAAAATGTGTGATCGCTTACACAATATGCGCACTTTGCAATTTGTTCGCCCTGACAAACAAGAAAGAATTGCTCTTGAAACTTTGGAAATTTTTGCTCCACTCGCCTATCGTTTGGGTATTAGGAAATTGTCACGTGAATTAGAGGATTTATCTTTCCCTTATATTTATCCTAAAGAATACAAAGAAGTCAAAGAATTAATAAAATTAAAAAGTGCCGAAACTTTGCCAAAACTGGAAAAGTTTATGAAGTCGGTTAAAAAAGCTTTGGCTGAAGACGGTTTGATTAATATAAAAACTGACTACCGTTTGAAGGGTTTATACAGTTTGAGTAAGAAAATTATCAACAAAGGTGGTGATATTGAAAAAATTTATGACATTTTAGCCTTGCGTATTTTTACCGATAATATTTCCGATTGTTATAAAGCGCTTGGTGTGATTCACGGCAAATGGCGACCACTGCCAGGCCGAATCAAGGATTATATTGCCGTACCAAAACTTAACGGCTATAAAAGCATTCACACCACTGTTTTCACAGGTGATGGCGCAATCGTGGAAGTGCAGATTAGAACTCATGAAATGCATAGAAATGCTGAATACGGTATTGCCTCTCATCTTACTTACAAAAGTATGAAAGATTCGGAGAATAAAGAAATGAGCTGGTTCACACAATTTATTCCCAAGACTCTATCCTTTTTTCAAAATAGTGAAAACAAAAATAACAATCAAGACACTCCGGCTTGGATGAAAGATTTTGCTGAACTACATTCCGCGTCCGAAGGCGAAGAAATGATGCAGGATTTAAAAGCTGATTTTTTCAATCAAAGAATTTTTACTTTCACTCCCCGTGGTGACGTCGTGGATTTGCCGATTGGCTCAAGTGTTATAGACTTTGCTTATGCTATCCACTCGGATATTGGCAATCACATTTCCAGCATTATGGTAAATAATAAAATTGCCGCTCTTGATAAAATATTACAAAATGGCGACCGAGTAGAGGTCATTACCAAAAAAACATCCAAACCAAATCGAAAGTGGCTAGATTATGCTCAAACTTCGCTCGCTAAAAAACATATTAAAAACGCCTTAGACGGAGAAAAAAGCTAGACGACAAAATTGTCTACTGAGTATAGTTCGTCTTCATTCTCTTCTTTTTCTTTTTCCTCAGCTGAACGATCATCCAATAAAGAAACTTCTGACTCCGCGGCCATAGCCGGAATAGCCGGAGCGGCAGTTTTATTATTCACCGCATCCAAAATTGCTCGCAAATCGTCATTAGAAAAGAAATCAATCATAATTTTTCCACCTTTTTCTTTACGTTCAATGTGCACTCGCGCCCCTAAAGTATTGGCTAATTTTTCTTCGAGCTCCATCAGTTCTGGATCAGGCATACGTTCAGGTTTTCGAACTCGCTCAATCGCAATTTTTCGAGCCGTCAACTCGGCCTCACGCACAGTCATTTTTCGAATCATCATTTCTTTAAACAAGACCAATTGTTCTTCTTTTCGATCAGCCAGCATCAAAAGAGGTCGTGAGTGGCCCTCGGAAATCTTGCCGTCAGTCAAAGCTTGAAGCATTTCTTCTGGTAAGAGCAAAATACGCAAGCTGTTGGAAACATATTCACGACTCTTGCCAACTTTCTTGGCAATCTCAATGTGCTTAAAATTAAATTCATCGGCCAACCTTTGGAAAGCTTTGGCACGGTCCACAACATTCAAATCTTCGCGTTGTAAATTTTCAATAATTGCCAGCTCTAATTTTAATTGATCGCTCTCCTCTTTGTCACGAATTAAGACTGGGACTTGAGATAGTCCAGCAATCTTTGAAGCTCGAAGACGACGTTCACCAGAAATTAGTTCATATTCAGTGCTTAAACCACCGTCCTCTTTCGTTACTTCCTTTCGGGTTACCACCAACGGTTGCAAAATTCCATACTGACGAATCGAGTCCGCCAAATCACGAAGTTTGGCTTCTTCAAATTCCTTGCGAGGCTGAAAAGGATTTGGAAAAACTTTTCCAATCTCCACCCAAAATATTGAATCATTAAAAAATTGGCTAGGCATGCGCCTATTTTAACATACTTTATTTTTTAACCAAAATAGGTTAGGATGAAGGTCATGCCGGAGTGGCGGAATGGTAGACGCGCACGACTCAAAATCGTGTCTCGCAAGGGGTAAGAGTTCAAGTCTCTTCTCCGGCACCAAATTTTAGAAAATTTATGAGGAAAAAATCATGCTAGAACTTAACAACGAATTGCGCCAGGCGATGCTGGAAATTAGAGATATACCCTACAGTATACCGCTTTTTTATGAAGCTGAAGATCAATGTTGTAATGGTAAGCACAAAAAACTTTTTAGCCTTTTTAAAAAACATAATTATGATGTACGTTGGCGCTTGTGTAAATATAAATGGAGCGACCTTTCCTTACCAGAAAGATTACTACTCATCCCACACGAAGATGATTGTAATCACGTATATCTTGAAGTAATGATGAATGGAGATTGGAAAGACATCGATATCACTTGGGATAGATCGCTTGAAGATATTTTACCGGTTAATAATTATGAAAACACTCTGGAGACTCAAATCGCAGTTCCGGTAGTTTCGCTTTATTCATTAGAAGAAAGTGCGTCTATGATGGACGATGAAAGAAAGGAAATATTTGATGAAGACTTTAAAATTAACGGTAAATTCTACGAGGCCTTCAATGTTTATCTAAGAGAAATTCGGTCAAACAAGATATCTAAAAAAGCCTCGAACTAGCTCTGACTTTGTATCGTAATTAATACATTATGAAACCTAAAATATTGGTCATTCTTGGTCCAACCGCCACCGGCAAAAGTGACCTGGCAGTGAAGCTGGCGAAAAAATTAAATGGTGAAGTTATCAGCGCCGATTCCAGACAAGTCTATAAAGGCTTGGATATTGGCAGTGGCAAAATTACTAAAAAAGAAATGCGTGGCGTGCCTCATCACCTACTCGACGTCGCTAATCCAAAAAGAGTTTTCTCGGTGGCTCAATTTAAAAAACTTGCCGAGAAAAAAATTAATGAGATTCTAAAAAGAAAAAAGTTGCCAATTATTTGTGGAGGCACTGGATTTTATATTGATACACTAGTAAACGACTTAAACTATCCAAAGGTAAAACCAAACAAAAAATTACGTGCCGAATTAGAAAAAAAGACGGCACTGCAATTATTAAAAATCTTAAGAAAGCTTGATCCAGCGCGAGCGAAAAATATTGATATTCATAATAAAGTTAGACTAATAAGGGCCATTGAGATTGCCAAAAGCCTCGGGGGCGTGCCTAAAATTAAGAGTGGTCAACCATACGACGCCGCCTTTATCGGCCTAGATTTACCCGATTTGACCCTGCAGGAGCATATTAGAGCCCGACTAAAAAGGCGTCTGGGGGCCGGTATGGTGGCCGAGGTGGCACGTTTGCATAACAGCGGTGTCTCCTACCGCCGACTGGAGTCACTAGGTTTGGAATACAAAAACTGTGCTCTGTTCTTGCAAAAAAAAATTAGTAAAGATGAGATGATCGAAAATATTTTGACAGAAAGTTTTCAGTATGCCAAAAGACAAAGGACGTGGTTTAAGAGAAATGAAAATATAGAGTGGTTAACCAAGTAATCATTATTGCTTTCTAATTCTAATCTCCGCCACAACCTTGGCTAAGTTTTCCGCTACCTTTTGCCCGCCTTCTTTTTCTAATACCAAACTTCGATAATAGTCGATGACTTTTTGAGTCAGCACGACTGGTGGATATTTTTTTCGATGTAAGAATGTAACAAAGTTTTCATCAACTAGATTGAATTGTTTACTCCATTCAACTAAAAAAGGATCGTCTCGTCGAAAGCCCTTGGTTTGAATGTGTTTTATTATCTCTTCCCAGGCCGCGGTGGGTAAAAAACGTTCACCAGATGGAGAGGTGATAAATTGAACGATCTCAGCTTCATTAACTGGGACCTTCGACAAAAGACCAAAGAGCGTTTTTTTAAATTCTTTAGGTGAAGGTGCCAACGGATCCTCGACTAAGACTGGTTTGTCTAAATCAATACTATCAAAAAGGGCTCGAAAAGAAGCGAGGGTTCGATCTGACTCTCTCATGGCGGTAACCAACTTTAATGTATTTTTCCGGCCAATTACTTGGCCATGATTATGCTGAGCATAATCCTCTAGATCATGACCGAATTTTGGATCTTCGCCTTTATTAGTATCAATCAAACCGCCGACCACAGCAGATTCAAAACTTCGGCTAATCATATTAGCTCCAGAAAAAGTATTGTCGTTTAATGCCGAATAGCCATATTTATTTTTCAAAAAACTTTTCAATAAGCCCCATTGTCGTAGAAGTAGTGCGCGTTCGACTTTCTTTTCGAGTAAAGCTCGTTCATCTTCATCAATGGTATCTGGATCAAATTCGAATATCAAGCCGCCCGCAATACCAATCGTGTCAGGTTGGTTTTCTAAAGTGCTCAATATTTTAGCTAAAAAGTCTGGGTCTTCAAAATAGGTATCGGCATCAGTTTGAACAATTATTCCATTTTTTCTAGATTCATAAAAACGTCGACTCGCCTCTGCTACTCCACGATTCCTCGCCCGGCCAACATTACATTCATCAATTTCATTGCCGGCCGAACTTTTATCAATCACAAAAACCGGTAGATCTGTCACCCTGCTTAGCGCCTCTATTGCCTCACTGTTTTGTTCTAGGATCAAAGCTGGAGCAGATAAACCATTATTAACAACGTAAATTATTTCAAATTTATCTTTGTCTAACGACTGACTTCGTAAAGAATTCAGTTGTTTTTCTAACCGTTTTACTTGTTCATTATAAACAGGCACAACAATGGCAATCTGACACTTTTCAGATTGGGGATGTTCCAAGCGCTGCTCTCCCGTTAAGCGAGATTGCCAGTAAGTTTCAGCTCTAGCTAGCTTTTCGCTTTCCGAAAACTCTCGGTTTTCAATCTGACCAACAGTTGACTCAGTTGAGTTTTTTATCTGTTTTGGATATTCCATGTGGCGGGAGATAGAGGAATCGGACCCCTAATTTTCCTTTTGGAGAGGAATGTTATACCACTTAACTAATCTCCCGTGGTGAAGAAATCTTAACATATTTGGGCTAAAATAAAAACTCTCGAGTGGAGAGCTTTTATTTTGAAATTATTTTTTCCCTTCCTTGTGAGTAGTGTTTTTCTTACACCATTTACAAAACTTTTTAAGTTCAATTTTACGCTCCACTTTTTTGCGGTTTTTACGGCTCCAGTAATTGGTTCTTTTACAAGTTTTACAAGCTAATCTGATTAATTGTTCTTGGGACATGTTTTTATTTAATGAGTCCCTAATATAGCTTAATTATATAAAAAAAGCAAGGTTCAGGAGTGAATAAAAAAAGGGCCTGGGGGCGATCAAACGCACACCCAGGACCCGTCCTGTCTGGCAAAAGCCTTACTCGACCCCCGCCTGTTCCACGGCCGGCGGCGGCCAAATCGGCCCACCACTCTTCTTGATCAGCACTGGAACTCCCTTATGGACCGACAGAAACACAAAGACAGCAATGATGGTGAGAGACAAAATCTGAACCCGCGGAGGCAGCCCCGTGAAGTCCTCGACTTTTTCTTGCCACTTCCAGCTCATAACTCGCGCTCCTTTCTAAATGATCAGTTAGCAATAAATTAGCACGAGTGGAGAATTCTGTCAAATGTGAAAATTGAATAATAAAAAAGGACCCAGGCGCGCAACTTGCACACCCGGGTCCTGACCATCACACCCTGTGACGATCCTCCCCCTCTCTATCTAGCGCTGTAGAACGCTTACCCCTCAACCCCCACACCGTTGTCGTTGTCCGTCGACAGACTGAGATACTTCCAAACCCACTCACCCGTCCGTGGGTCGATCAGGCACACCTTGATGTAAGTGTTCTGCATGATCGAAGTGTTTCCCAACGGGATGATGAACGTGCCACTGGCCCCACTCACTTGGCTGGTGAGGTAATCCACCTGCTCTTGCAGATTTTGATCGTAGGCGATCAACTTCACCACCATGTCGTTGATATCGTTGTCAAACAACGATTCAAACTCAACGACCTGACAGCCAAATTCCTGATTCCAATACGTACCGGTACAACGAATCAAATCGTCTTCCAGGTACGTACCGTCGTACAGAAACGAGACTGCGCGCAAGGTCGTCGGTGTCGTCACACTCGGGTTCAGATTGGCGGTGCTCAGACTGAGCAATCCCCCAAATGAATCCTGACTCAGTTGGACCGTCCAACTGCCATGACCGACCCAGACGATTTGAATGTCCTGACCGATGACGTTCCACGGTTCATAAACCACACCGCGCCAAGTGGTGCCATCAAACCAGGCTTGCTGGCCGTTAAACCAGATTTCCTCCTCGCCCGTCAACAGCACTCCACCAATCTCAAACCGGACAACCCGGTAAGGATTGAGGACCATCTGGAATACCAGCGATTGCGCGCCGGCGCTCAGGTAGGTCAAGTTTTGATACTGAGAATAAAAAACCGTGTCTCGATAGACCAGATCTTCCCAGTTCGCCCATGCCCGATGATAACCGACGCTACACCCGATGGTGGCCTGCGCCGAACCACCGATGATGTATTCGGCCCACGAAGCCGACCACTGCTGAGAACCATCCCTGTTATAGGGATTCTCCTTATACAGCTGGCCGGTGAACACTCCGCCGACCCGTTGGAACAGTTCCAACTGGGCGACGGTGTATTCCCATCCACGTTGCTCTTCGGTGCTGGCTCGAGACACAGCGACGCTACCGAGCATCGCCCCAACAATGAACACAAACAACATCTTCTTCATGACACGTTCTCCTCTGCAATTTTCACTTACTGCTTTTTACCCGAACGTCACGGCATGATTAGCGCCTGGCCAAATCGAGAACTCCTTGCTTTTCGGCATTGAAGCTGTTTGTAATTCCTGCCGCCGCCCGACGATTAGCTTCCGCCAATTTTCGCCGAGCGACGACGAGGTATTGATCGACATCCAGCCCAGCCATCACGACCACGTTGGTTCCTTTCGGACCATATGCAAACTTCTGGCTATTCGCCACTTTGTTCACACCTGATGTCGGCTTCGTCGCCGGCTTTTCAATTGGTACCACGACGGGCTGTTCGATCACGGCCGGTGGATCCTGGGGTTTCGTCGGTGGTGCATGCTTTGCCGCACACCCACGAAACATCCAAGCCGCCGCAGCGACGAGCACCCACGAACCAATGATCATCCACCAAGGGGGAAATTTCCCCCGCTCTTGACGATCTTTACTCACGTCTCCTCCTCTCCACCCGCAGGTGGACTTTACTTTGTTCTACACTAGCGTTTCAAAGAACCAAAAACCATTAAAAAATAAGGGGTTTATCCCTTATCTCTAGCCTCTACTAGTATATCACACTTCCACAAAAAAGCAAGCCTAAATATATATTCTTTTAATCAGTGGATTTATGCGAGTAATGGTCTCATATTCACTACTACCATCGACCAGTTCAGCAATATCATTGGGTGTAATTTCTTTTTTTCCGTCTCGACCAATAATCGTCACTTCATCCCCAACTTTTATATTTTTTATATCAGTCACATCAACCATGACAATATCCATACAGACTCGACCCATAATTTTTACCCTCTTCCCCTTGATTAGTACATGCCCGATTGATGATAAGGCGCGCGGAAAAACATGCCAATAACCTATGGGTAAAATCGCGATCGCCGAATCTTGCTCAAATTTTTCTGTAAAATCATAGCCAATTCTTTCTCCGGCTTTAATTCTTTTTACTTCGCCGACAACGGTTCGCCAACTCAAAACTGGTTTCAATTGAAATTTATCCACTGCGAAAGCTTTAGTTTCTTTGGATGGCCAATAACCGTACAAACCGATACCAACTCGCACCATATCAAAATGTGACTCTGGGTAAATTATTGTTCCTGCGGTAGCGCAGGCGTGTGAAATGACTTTCAATCCGGCTTGATTAAAAGCCTCACGCCACTGATTAAAAATATCAATTTGATTTTGTGTCGTCTGAGTAAAGGCTGGATTTTTCGCGGCAGCAAAATGTGTATACAAACCCACCACTTCAATCTTTTTATTTTTAACTATTTCCGACATCACCTTTTTCATTTCATGCGCTTGAAAACCATGACGGTGAAATCCAGTATCTACTTTTATATGAACTCTGATTGGCTTGCTTAACTTTAATTTATTAATTTCAACAAAATAATCAAAATTTGATATTGTAATTTCTACTCCAGCTTCATGAGCTGGTAAAATCATTTCTGGTAAAGTATAGCCAAAAATAAGTAGTGGAGTTTTTATTCCCGCTCTTCTTAAGGATAAACCTTCGACAGCTGAATCGGCAGCTAGATAATCTACTTTATTCTTTTCTAATTCTCTAGCAAAGTCGATTAAATAGTGTCCATAGGCATTAGATTTTACCACGCCACACAATTTGGTTCGTTTTGGAATAAGCGAACGAAAAACCCGGTAATTGTGGGCAATCGCTTTTTTATCAATCTCAATCCAAGTTCGCAGGCCAGATCTTAAAGACTTTTCCATAGGACTAATACTACAAAAAATACACGAAAAAAGCCACTGATGTAAAACCAGTGACTTTTTTCAAAAAAATTATTACAAATTTAAATCGGCCATCGCTTCATCAACAGTTTTGGTGGCTTTGTTTGCTCCCTCGACAATCTTATCACTAACAGCTCGCATTTCTGGTCGCAAACCACCTTCTGGTTCACTGATCTTTAAATTCACACGAGAATTATTTTTCATTCCTACAACTCTTAACAAAGTTCTGATTGCCTTGGCGGTATTACCCATTCGGCCAATCACCTTACCCATATCGGCGGCATTGACATCGAGAGTTAACAACACACCCATCTCATCTACTGTTCTAGTAATCTTTACGCTTGCTGGATTGTCGACTAAAGCTTTAACGACATAATCCAAAAACTGTGCATCCATTTCTTGCATATTTTTCTTTTTAAACTAATAAATTAATAAACCCACTTGTATAAGTTTAATATATTTAATTTTCTTTGTAAAGTCAAAAATTCAAAATAATTAAATTTTGAGTGGAATGGTTGGTGCCGTCCCGAAAAATTTGATTATTTTGAATTTTTAAGCCTTAACTTCTTCGACTGGAGTTTCTACTTTTGGAGCTTCAGCAGCTTTCTTTTCTTCTTCAGTTAGTTCTTTTTTAATTGGTCTTTTCTTTGGGAGAGCATTTACTTTTTTACCAGTAATAATTTTTTTGGAAATCAAAAGATTTCGCATGGTATCGGAAAGTTGAGCACCTTTGGAGATCCAATATTTAATTCTCTCGCCGTCAACATTGCTGTTGTTCTTGGCTTTTCTGGTGTCATGATTACCAAGCACCTCTAAAGCATGGCCACTTTTAGTTGAGCGTTTAGAGTCCACTAAAACCACACGAAAAGTCGGTTCATGCACTCGTCCTACTCGTTGTAATCGTATCATTAACATAGGGGGTATCTTATACTAGATTATAAAAATAGTCAACCGTTATCACTTGATTATATTTTTGTGGGGGTGTATAGTGTAGGTACAAATGGTCAATCGGCCAATGGAGATCCCGCCCCGAAAGGGCGGGAATCGTTTTGCCTAGATTTTCGCTTCATTAAATAGATTACCTTACTCCATATTAAATCAAATTGATCATCAGATATTTTTCTAACAAAACGTAAAAATCTCTTTACACTCACAATACGCAGTTGAGATAAGATCACCGCCGAGACTTGCCCATCGTATGTTAAGTTATGATAATAAGGATTTTCCTTTTGACTCGTACTCATCGGTAGAACCCAGCAAATTCGATTATTAAATTTTTTAACAATTAACACTGGCCGTTCAAAAAATTCATTTTTACCGTCCTCTTCATCACCAAGATTGAGCCCTAATGAACACCACCAGATTTCTCTTTCGTGAAAAAGTAAGCTGTCAGAGCCCTTAATTTCAAGATTTTTCTTCCTTTCATTCCACTGATCAAAATTTTTTGGCATGGCGGGAAGTATTCTAGCACCAAAATAAGCATCTTAGCGCCTAGATCAGTTGTGGATAAGTGTGCCGAGGTTCCCCTTTTTAAATATTAAAAAATGCGTGGCATCCGTGTTTGCTCTCGCATTCACAGACACCACGCATGAGGGATTCGAACCCTCAACGTTAATGGCACAGTCCAGTGACAGCACTGAGGAACAACACTACCAGGGAGACGATCGAAACGATATAGAACACCAGCTCGGCGGTATCGTTTGTGCCGGTCACCTTGAGGAGCGGGGTGCTCCTTTCTTTTGTGACTTTACGATCGTACCAAGGGCCTTCCTTCTTCATCACGATCATCTTACCCCAACAGGTGATCTCGATGGTTCTCTTGAGCAACCAACAGAAGACCCCCAGAAGGATGAGGCCGGCCGTCTTGTTGAAGACGCTCCGACCAACCGAGAGGATGTCCTCCGCAAAGATCTTCCAACCGATCGCGACCATCGCGAAACGCCCGACATCGGTCTGAGCGAGTTCGTTCACGCGGACGGTGGTCACCTTCATGCCACCATCCATCGCCGTCACGAATCCGTTGAAGGCAACACCGAGCTCCTCGCCGAACCCAGCAAACTTGCCGGCGATCGTACCCTGCTGTGCCTGCTGGTCCGACAGCTTCGACTGAAGGGCGGCAATTTCCGCCTTGAGGTCTGACGGACTCTTCTCCGGCTGTTGAGCCATCGCCAAAGTCCCGACCGTCATTAACACCGCCACGATCACAGTCCTGAGAAGCGTTTTCATCGCCCTCTCCTTGGAATCTTGTTTGTAATGTGCAATGCCTGAATTGAGTTGATTCCAGTAACCCAACTGACATTTCTAAACGGTATCCTAGCATACTTAATATTTTTTGTCAAGCTTGCCTATACATCTCCCCTGTTTTCTGCTACAATCCCCTAATGAAAGAACAAGTCAAGAAATACACAGGGGTTATCAGCGTGAACGGCAAAGGCACGGGTTATTTTAAGATGGAAGGACAAAAAGTAGATATTGAAATACAAAGTACGGATTTAAATAAAGCTTTAAATGGTGATACGGTCGTCGTGACAGTCAAAGGTAAAAGCCAAAGAGGCCGACCGGCGGGAAAAGTGGTAGAGATAAAAAATCGAGCCAAGAAAAACTTTGCGGGGGTTTTACGTGAAGAAAAAGGTAAGTTATTTGTTATGCCAGATGATAAAAAAATGTATGTGGATATTTTGCTTAATAAAAATTTAGAGACAAATAAGAAAGCGAAACTTGGAGACAAAGTCTTAGTTAAAATTACAAAGTGGGAAAAAGGTGCGAATGGACCGGAAGGCGAAGTTATTAAAGTTCTTGGTAAACACGGTGAACACAATGCCGAAATGATGGCGATAGTTTTGGAGCGTGGTTTTGAAACAGAATTTTCTCCGGCAGTTGAACAAGAAGCCAAACAAATTGAGGAAAAGGAAAAACCAATCCCCGCCTCAGAGATTGTTAAAAGAAAAGATTTTCGCCAGACTTTGACTTTTACGATTGATCCTAAAACGGCGAAAGATTTTGATGATGCCATTTCTTTTAAAATTTTACCAAACGGTAACTATGAAATTGGCGTGCATATTGCCGATGTGTCTCATTATGTTCGCGAAGGAACCAATCTTGATAAAGAAGCGTTAAAAAGAGAGTTTTCAGTTTATATGGTTGATCGAACCGTGCCGATGTTGCCGGAAACTTTATCAAACGATATTTGTAGCTTGAATCCGAACGAGGACCGGCTCACTTTTTCTTCCGTCTTTGAATTAGACAAAAATGGGAAAGTTCTTACTCGCTGGTTTGGTAAAACGGTAATTAATTCTGACAAAAGGTTTACCTATGAGGAAGCTCAGGAAATTTTGAATCAAAAAACTGGTCTTTATTTTACTGAGTTGGAAATTTTAAATAATATTGCGAAAAAATTAAGAACTGAAAAGACTCACCAAGGTGCGATTGACTTTGAACAAGATGAAGTAGTCTTTGATTTGGATGCAAACAATAAGCCAATTAGAATTTACAAAAAACAGAGATTAGATACTCACAAATTAGTGGAAGAATATATGCTCTTGGCCAACAAGGAAGTTGCCGAATTTATTTTCAAAGCTTATAAAAAAACTAATTCTAGTAGCCCATTTTTGTATCGCATTCATGATTTACCCGATCAAGAAAGAATTGCTCAGTTAAGTATTTTTGTGAAAGCTCTGGGTTACGAATTACCGATTGAGAAAAAAAATGGAATTACTGGTAAAGATTTACAAAATTTGTTTAGGCAAATTGAAGGTAGCGATCAAGAAGGAATGATTAAAACCGCCGCCGTGCGTTCGATGGCTAAAGCAATTTACTCGACCAAAAATATTGGCCATTTTGGTTTAGCCTTTGAGTTTTACACTCACTTCACTTCCCCAATTCGTCGTTATCCTGATTTGCTGGTGCATCGTCTTTTGTTCAAGCATTTAAAAAACGAACGTCTGCCAAAAAGTGAGTGGCTGAAATATGAAAAAATTTCTGTGATGGCAACTGAGCAAGAAATTAAGGCTGCCGAAGCGGAACGTGATTCTAAAAAATACAAGCAAATAGAATATATGATGGAGCGAATCGGCCAGACTTTTGATGGTATTATTTCTGGTATTACCGAATGGGGTGTTTATATTGAAGAAAAAGATACGCGCTCAGAAGGAATGGTTAAAATTCGCGACTTGGGCAATGACTACTTTGTTCTTGATCAAAAGAACTATTGTTTAGTTGGCGAAAAAACCAAGAAAAAATTCAGTTTGGGTGATAAAGTAAAATTTAAAATTACTGGAGCAGATTTGGAAAGAAAAACTTTGGATTTAGAACTCTTAGCTTAAATATTTCAGCATCGTTTCGGCATCACTAACTTCAAACGGATCGGTTGGGCAATTATTTTTCTTGCCGGCCTCGACAAACATTTTCTCAATCTTACCATCCACAACATACATACTGTAGCGCCAAGATCGCTCACCAAAACCAAGATTGTCTTTCTTAACCAACATCTTCATTTTCTTGGTAAAAGCGCCAACACCATCGGGCAAAAATTTAAGATTCTTGATACCAAGATCATTAAACCAATTCAACATCACAAAAGCATCGTTGACGGACAAACAATAAATCTCATCCACTCCTTTTTTCTTAAACTGATTATATAAACCGTCATAACCCGGAGCATGCATACCGGAACATGTTGGCGTATAAGCTCCTGGTAAGGCAAAAACTACCACTTTTTTCCCAGAGAAAATTTCCTTGGTTGTTAAATCCTGCCAGGAAAATATAGGGCAAACGGAACCGGTAGTTTTCATAAAACCCTTATCAATTGCTAAGGTCTTAAATGCGACGCTTGGAACTTTTTTCATATATTTATTATATTAAACTATACTTTTTAAAAAGACACCGACGAAATAAGCGATGCCCGCTGCTAAAATACCGATCAGTAATGTTTCCAAAGAAGAATAAAAACGATTTTTACCTGTAATTGCTCCCTTCACAGCGCCAATCAAGGCGAAAGCGATCATGGTCAATATGGCAGAGATCAAAAAGGGCGACTGAAAAGCAAAAACGAAAGAAAACAGAGGAATGAAACCGATGACGATAAAAGAAACAAAAGTCGCAAAGGCGCTTTTAAGTGGGCTCTCGGTATTAATTTGCTCGATTTCATTTTTTGATTTGACCGAAAGATAATTTGAGGAGGCCATGGAAAAACCATCAGCAAAAAGATTAGCGAAGCCGAGAATTAAAATTATAGAGGGATTTAAAACCGCTCCCACCGCTCCGGCCACAATCGCAAAAGTGGTGACCGTGCCATCCATGGCGCCGTACACAAATTCATCCAAATATTTTCGATAGAATAAGTTTTTCATGGTCTTATATTAGCATAAAATTGAATTAATATATATTCACTTCAACGTTAAATATTTGACAATCAATTCTAAAATTGCTATAGTAATTTTGAACTAGTTCGGGATGGATTGTTCCATTCCTTTTCAAGAGGGGGATAAAAATGAGAGTCATGACTGTGACAGTTCGAACCGCGGATGGACCGAGGATGTTTCAATGCTTTGTCCACAACTCACACGGGACGAAAGAACTGCTTATGGATCATGAGTTCTATATCGGGCACTGCACCATGCCAACGGGCGAACACCACGAACTGGAGCTGAAGGACCCGGTGATCTGGACACACAAACACCGCGCCAGGATTCACTTTCAGAAATCGAAGCTAAACAGTCGGCGCTTTGTGCTTCACCCGAACCCGATCCCAACCTTTGAGGAGGCTCAAGCGATTTTTCTGGTCTGGGCCGTCGGCACGGCCTTCACCATGAAGACCGGAATAGATTACGGGAAAATCTACAAGGGTGACAAGGCCCACTTTCTCGGGGTAATGGAGGCACGCCACAAGATTGCCATTACGGGCATCTCGGTCGGGCAGGAAGTCTGACGGCTACACAACCACAGGGTGACACACGCTCCGCGAGACAGCAAATCGCGGGGCTTTTTTATTACAAACAAAAACAGCTCATAATGAGCTGTTTTTGAAGAATTATTTTTTACCTTTTTTCGCTTTTTTAGCGGCGAGACGGGCGTGCTTGATCGTCATTCGCTTCTTGGTCTTGCGTGAACGAGAAGTTTTGTTTTTAATATCCTGACTTGCTCTTTTTGCCATAGTTTTAAAAATTAATTAATAATTATTTCTTCGAAGCTTTTTTAGCTTTAGTAGATTTTACCACCTTTTTTGTTTTTACAACAGGAGCCGAGACTGGAGCTGGAGCCACGACAACTTCTTTTTTAGGAATAATATCTAAATTAGCAGATTTCAATAACTTGTCCAACTTAATATTTATCATTGATAACTGCGTCTTGATGTCATTTTGAGCAAAATTATCGGTTGGGCGATTACCGCCAAAAGAATCACGTCTTGGCATTGGGCCAGAGTTCGCTCGGTCAGGACCACCATGTTTAGCAAAACAATCTTTACAATAAACTGGCTTATCATTACTTGGTCGGAAAGGTACTTGGCAATTTTTTTTACAATCGGAACAAATCACATCATGCATGGTTACCGGACCACGATCACCGCCTTTATCCCAGGGTTTACGAAAGCCATCACCACCCCGAGCAGCAAAACCACCGCCATGTCCACCATGACCACCACCAAAACTATTTCCTCCTCCGCGGTTAAATTTTCCCATTAATTTGTTTGATTACGAATTATTAAATTAGTTTTCTATTATGCACTATTTTCTCTAAAATAGCAAGGGTTTTATTTTGCAACCTGAACTGCCTCTTCGAATTGAATTGATAGAAGTCGGGAAACACCATCCATACCCATGGTCACTCCGTAAATGATTCCAGCGCGAGACATGGTCTCGCGATTGTGAGTTACCAAGATTAGTTGTGAATATTTGGACAAAGTGGCAATCATATCACCATATTTTTTTGAATTCGCTTCATCCAAAGCCGCGTCGGTTTCATCCAAAATAATAAATGGCGGTGGATTAACCTGAGACATAGCAAACAAAAGGGCAATCGAGGTAAGCGCTCGTTCCCCACCCGAGAGCATCATCAGACCTTTGATTTTTTTCTTGGGCAAATTAACCTCAATATCAATTCCCTCCTCACCCTCTTCTTCTTCAATAATAACTTCACCATCATTTTCAATTTCTAAATCAGTATCGCTGTGTTTCCTTTTCTTTTCACGAATCACATTTAATTTCGCTGTTCCACCACCAAACATTTGACTGAAAAATTCTTGGAATTGAATATTTATTTTCTCCACGCCCAATTTGAATTCCAAAACTAATTTATCATCTAGTTCTTTAATCAGTGCGAGTAAAGACTCTGACGACTTAATCAAATCTTCTAATTCTTTACCCAAAAACTGATCTCTCTCACTCACCTCGCGGAATTCTTTCATCACTTCTTCACCCGAACCGACACCCGAATCTTCAATGCGAATTTTGATGCGTTCAATATTTCTTCTTCTGTCTTCTTGCTTGCTACGATCCAAATCTATTTCTGTAATCACAAAATCCTGATAGCGCACAGCGTTTAATCCAACCAAGACACCTGCCTCAGTCAACTCTTCTTTAAAATTATTCTCGGCTAATTGCAAATTCTCTTCACGATTATTCAAAGATGCCAATTGAGTATTGATTTCATTTTGCTCGGCTACAATACGAAAGACGGCCTTTTCTGCATCACGATTCGAGTCTTTTTCTTTCTCAATATCCTCTTTTACCGCATTGTACTGCGCCGACAATCCGCTCTCATTATTCAAATGCTCAGTTAAATTATTTTCGAGATTACTCTTTTTATTCTTCAAATCAGCGATCTCTTTTTCCAAATCTTGGGTAGCCGAAAGATCTTCTTGTTGGCGGTTTTGTTCAATAAAGCCAGACAAGATTTCTTTAATTTTCTGAAAAATACTTTTTATTCGGCTCAGATCATCTGATCCTTCAGCTTCTTCCAACTCCAGTTTAATAGATTTGGATAGGTTTTCGACAGCTGAGAATTCCACCATCTTGGCCTGAGTATTCTGTGACGCTTCTTTCTGTTTTTTAAGCAAACGATCAAGAGAAATTATTTCTCCTTCAATTCGTCCAACATCGCGCATAACCGCATCCTTGGCCAAGCGTTCGGCGCGGAGTTTGTTTTCAATTTCAATGATTTGTCCGCTTTTCGCATCGCGACCTTCAGATTTTTCTAGCGTATCTTTTGCTCTTTTTAATTCTTCCTCTAATCTTTTCAGTTTAGCCAAAGGTTCACTTTTTTCGGATCGCAAACTACCCTGTTCCGTTTCTAAATAGTCAGCTTCTCGTTTAAAATATTCTTGATATAAATTAGCTAAACTGTTTCGTAATTCAATAGTCTTTTCGATTTTCTCAACTTGCTTCTGTAAAAATTTAATATGTGGAGCAATTTCTCGACGCAAGGATTCAACTTGTTTTATATTCTCCTCAGTTTTATCCAATTTTCTTTTACTCTCCTCCTTCTTGTATTGATAAATTTTTAGACCCAAAGCCTCCTCAATAATCTCACGACGTTCACGTAAATTAGAATTTAAAATTTTATCAGCTTCACCTTGGGAAATAATATGATGTCCAGAGGCACCAATGTGGGCTGAGGCAAGCAATTCAATAATATCTTTCAAACGGACAGCCGAACCATTAATAAAGTACTCTGAAACAGAGTCACGATGAATCACACGTTCGATTGTGACTTCATCGAAATCCAAATTCAACATTCGTCGACTATTATCAAAAACTACTTTAGCTGATGCTCGATTGGCTCTGGGCGCATCTTTACCGCCGTTGAAAATCAAATCCTCTACTCTTTTACCACGCAAAGATTTAATGCTTTGTTCACCCAAAACAAAACGGAAAGCTTCGGCGACATTACTTTTACCCGAACCATTCGGACCGACAATCGCCGAAATAGGAGTATTAAAATTCAGCACGCTTTTTTTCGCAAAGGATTTAAAACCGTATATTTCGATACTTTTCAACATCGTCTTATTTTACCAAAAATCGATGAATTTACAACCACTTTTTTACAGTCAAAGCTTGGCGGGCAGCAATCTGCTCGGCTTCCTGCTTAGATTTTCCAGTACCCTCGGCTACTAATTCTTTTCCTAAATAAACACCGATAGTAAACTGTTTGTCGTGATCTGGGCCTTCTTCTTTCAGACTCTTATATAACGGAGTAGTTCCAGCCATTTCCTGCGCTTTTTCCTGAAACTGGCTTTTAGCATCAATCCAACTCCTATCTTCAATAATTTTATCAATTAAATGAAAAAGATTTTTGGCAATAAAATATTTTGAGGCATCATAACCTTGATCAAGATAAATCGCGCCAATGATTGCTTCCATCGTATTAGCTAAAATATATTGTCTAGCTTTTCCGGTGTCTTTCGTCTCGCCTTTTGATAATAAAAGAAAATCATTAACATTAATTTTCTGCGCTGCTTCAGATAAAGTAATCGCATTTACTAATGACGCACGATAGGCTGTTAGATCACCCTCATTGCTGTCTGGATATTTTTCATACAAATATTCCGTAACCATAAGCTCTAAAACCGCATCGCCTAAAAATTCCAAGCGTTCATTATGTGAAGACTCACTCCCTCGATTTTCATTTAAATAAGACCGATGCGTAAAGGCCCGTCTTAATAACTCCTTATTCTTAAAGGTAATTCCCGAAGCCTCTTCAAACTTAGCAAAATCTGGTCCAATCTTTTTGGTCATAATTCTATATTAGCTAGTTTTTCTCAGAAATCAAGCTGACCGCCTTAGTAATGAATGGTAAAATATCACCGTAAGTTTTGATATCTTGAAGCTCAGTCAATTTAAACCAGCGTGCTTCATCTAAACCACCGTTATCTTTTTCTAATTGTAGATCTTTATAATCAGATTTAGCCAAGAAATAAGTAACTTGTTTTCGAATCTTTCCTTTTTCTGGATGATTTGCCACATACTCATTTCGGCCTATCTCCTCTAAAACCTTTACCTCAAGACCAATTTCTTCTTTTATCTCTCTAGCTGTTCCTTCAGTTTCACTTTCACCTTCTTCCAAACGGCCTTTGGATAAGGTCCAATAACCGAAAACATCATGTACCAAAGCTAAAAAATATTGTCCCTCGTTTTGAGTATAAACGATCGCGCCACCCAGTCTCTCGATGGGCATTTTTTCATAAGGAATATCCACGATCGCATTTTTCTTCTTTTTGGAAGTAGCCTCTTTATCTGGCTCACCCAGCTCTTTGTAGACCGAACCCAAAACTCCATTTACAAATTTACTACTTTTTTCTCCACCATAACTTTTAGATAATTCAATAGCCTCATTAATAGCAACTTTGGCTGGAACTTCTTTGGAATCGGCGAATAAGAGTTCGTACAAACCAATTCGCAAAACGTTACGATCAATCATGGAAATTTTATCGAGTGGCCAATCAGGCGCCGCTTTTTCTATCACCAAATCAATTTCGTTTTTCTTTTTTAAAACTCCGTCAAGTAGAGACTCGACAAATTTAATATCAACAACGTCATTGGCAAATTCCGCCGCGTTGCGCAAAAGTATTTCTTCAGCATTCATGTCTGAATAATCTCGAAAATCGAGTTCAAACAAAGATTGTAATACTATTGATCTTGCAATGTGCCGATTAGCCATTTAAATAACTTTAATTACGCTGGGGTAATTATACAGCAAACAAAATAAAAATACAAATTAGTCGAATTTTGAGTGGAATGGTTGGTGCCGTCCCGAAAAATTCGAGCTAATTTGTATTTTATATTTATTTAGTAGCTTCCTCCTTCTTCGCTTTTAGTTTCTTCTCCTTTTTAGCGAGTTTAGCGTTAACATCAACAACCACTCGGCCATTGTATTTACCGCAATTAGAACAAACTTTATGATTTAGTCTTTTAGTATTGCAATCAGGACAAACAGAAAGATCCACCGCTTTTAAAGCGTGGTGTGAGCGAGTGTCGCCTCGCTGAGCTCGGTTATGTCGCATTCGATTTACCATGGGGACTATCTTAGCATATTTGATATAAAAAGCAATGTTCGAATATTAAAAATGGCCAGATCATCGCAACGTGCGACAACCTGGCCATTCACCTCCCTTGTTCGTTTGAACTCAGATAAACTCGATCGGCCGCCCACGGCTCATCATCAGCCGCCAGGCATTAGGATCGCTAAGGATCCCATCATACCGTTGCCGCACGAGCGGGTACATTCCGGCCAGGTACTTAATCACCTGGTACATCACCGCCCGATGAAACGGCTGACCCTCTTTGTGCATCTGCTCCCAAAGCACGCTCGCCTCGATGAATTCGGGTGGCTCCAGAAGTTCGTCCTCACCATCCCACATCTCCGTCTTGCGCAGGCGCTCGACACTCGTGGGCTCAATTTTAAGGATGTAGGCACACTTATCGTGCCACTCGGCGCCCTTATGAGGATCACCTGGGACCCGACAGACCAAAAAGGGCATCGGCTCACCATCCACATCACGAGGACCAAGCGACCGGAAGTTAAACCCTTCCGGCTTTTTTGGTGTATCGCACAATTCTTCTGCCGCACACTTCACGGCAGTCGCCCAGCGCGTCTCACCTGGCTCGCCCGTTTCCGTCGCGAATTTCTTCGAGGAAAAGGACGGCTTCCCAGCGCCATGTTTTGTGTACCGAAGCGCCAAAAGCTCGATCTCATCCGAGACCGAACCGCTTCGAATCGGGACCAAAGTGGCTGCGTGGCTAAAACGAATACTCACAATGATTCTCCTTGCCTGTTCAACAGGCATTCAAACGTTGTTGTCAAAGGCTTCCAACACAGGAAACCTAACTTATCTATCAAACCCTATTATACACCCAAATGGGTTAAAAGTCAAGCTTTTTGAGGAAGCTTTGACGGTGAATTGGAGAAAGACCTTTATTTTTCAAGGCCTTATAGTGCGCTGCAGTGCCATAACCCTTATGCTTCTCCAACCCATAACCCGAGTATTTCTTGGCAAATTTCATCATCAAGGCATCACGAGTCACTTTCGCCACAATTGAGGCTAGAGCAATCGCTAATTCTTTTTCATCACCTTTTATAATCGTCTTTTGATTTTTATATTCTATCGGTGCGCGCAATCCCCCATCCAAAAGAACTTCGCAATTTTTTGGTTTAACTTTTAAACTATTTAAAGAATTACTGAGCGCGCGTTTTATCGCGAAAGTTAAACCTTTTTGATCAATGACTTTGCTACTTTCAAAACAGACTTTGTAAAAAATATTTCCTTTCTCTTTTTCATTATTTATTTTCTCCAACCATTTTAATCGCTGAAGATGCGAAAGTTTTTTCGAATCACGAAATTTCTGGAAATTACTCTTTTTGAATTTCGATCCCAAACAAAGAGCACACACCGCCACCGGCCCAGCAATTGGGCCACGGCCGACTTCGTCAATGCCGATATTATATTTAAATTTCTTGATCATTAGAACTGAATAGGACCCTGCGGAGAAAGCAATTCGACAGATTTTATCGAATTATATTGAGTAAGTGTATCATTCAAAACAGATAACAGATGAGAACTCTCACAACTACTCAAAGAACAAATTGGTTTACCTGCCTTTGTCAAATTACTTTCCAGCATAACTTTGGCCACACTATTTACAATAGTTACTGATTTATAAGAACCATAACTGTATAATTCTTCAGCGAAAAGAATCCTTAAGGAGGCATCAGCCACGGCAGTAGTTTTAGGAATTCTGTAAAAAGCCTTGTGAGTAACACTACAACTGTTAGTTGCGACTTGGGCTCTATCTTGAATATACAAAATTAAATCCATAAATTCTACAGAGGTAATAGTTGACGCCAGCTTTAGAGAATCTAAAATCTGATTCATCATCACCTCTTCTTGTGAGGGTAAGATGACTCCAGGAAGACTTAAATACTCTTGTTTATTTGTAATCGCGTCACTAAGCTCGGTGATAAGTGAGCGAGTGATTACCAATGTCTGATTAATAGAGACAGGAAAATAATATGCAAAGTAACCGCAACCTTCCACTCCAAGTTGAATTTTATAGCCGTTTAAAGAATCAGTCTTGAAAGGATTACTGTAAACATAGTTTTCTCCTGGGGAAGCACTACTTTGTAGTAAACTGCTTAGGTTTTGATTGAAAAGTTGAAACGAAACATTGAAATCAGTTAAATTTTCGAGCATTGTGCCGTCGCCTTTAAAATCACAAGGATCTTGGTGCTTATAAGGAATAGAATGATTTAAAATAATTTTTTGAGAGTTTTCACTGACGGATAGTTTTGTGGGGTATTGAAACTGGAGAGAAAATTTATCACTTGTATAAGTCTTCAGTGTCGTTGTCGGCTTGGTTGTAGTTGGCACATTATTATTAATATCCACAACTGGTGCCTCCACTTTTTTATTTTGATAAAGATAAGCTCCACCACCGATTATCAAAACTGCGATAATGGCGATGAGAACTGGAACAATAAAACCTTTTTGATTTTTCATGTCTTAATTATACTCTTTTATTTCCCTATTCTCCATTCGCTAATCTTTTTATGATCGCCGGACAATAGGACCTTGGGAACCCTATATTTTTTACCTTTGTAAACCAAGACTTCTGGGCGAGTGTACATTTCCGAACTGGCGATTCTCTCTTCTTCGCGGGAATCAAAATTACCAAGCACCCCTTCAATCTGCCGAGCTACGCAATCAGCAATAATCATCGCTGGCAATTCCCCACCAGTTAGAACAAATGGTCCCACTGAAACTTCTTCGGCTTTAAAGATTTTTTTCACGCGGGAGTCGATTCCTTCGTAGCGGCCACAGATGATAATAATATCAGTGAACTTTTTGGAAAAATTTTTAGCATAAGTAGTATCAAACTGCTTGCCGGCTGGTGATAAAAAAATAATTTTTGTCTTATTTTTATTTTTAGTTTTTTTAATCGCCGCGACAATGGCTTTAATCATTGGTTCGGCCTGCATCACCATTCCCGGCCCACCACCGTATGGCTTATCATCAACTCGCAAATATGGCTTGTCGTTTTTCTTTTGGGTTTTGGTTGGTACAACGAAATCGCGCGGATTATAAAAATTAAATTTTAATTTTTTTTCCTTTTGCGCCCGTCCTAAAATCGACTCATTTAAATATGAATCAAACATTTCGGGGAATAAAGTGATGATATGGAAAGTCATAGTCTTAATCAACCAAGGTAAAATCCTTATTGATTATACCATTTGTAGCTTCAAATATGTCAGAAGTCAAGACTACGGTGTAGCTTTCATCCTCATTTTTCTTTTCGATTGTCACATAATATTTTCCTTTATTGACGAGACAATAGTATTTGCCAATCTGATTAGCAACCTTGTTGGTGATTTGAACCTTGAGTTCGGCATCATAAACTCGAACAATAGCAAAAGAAAGTGGGTTGCCTTCTTTGTCGGTTAAGGAACCAGAGGCTTTTTGTTTAATACCAAATTTTCGGAGTAAGACGAGGATGATATAGAGACCAAAGATGACATAGTTGTAAGGAGCCGCGACGAGGAAAAGTGAGATTAGGGAGACGATGAAACCAATTCGGAAAAACCAATCAGTAAGTATACGAATTACTTTTTCTCGTTTGGAATAAAATTTCATTAATTTTTTCTGACCCTTAACAAACTCGTTCCAGTCAAACTTTATGGGATCAAGGGGAATATTTTTACTGATCACTACACCGGTGACGGGAACTATAATTTCGCCACCGAGGTATAAGTTAGTATATAGAACGTCCTCAATCTTACCGACAGATTTTTTAGATGGAAAATCATAATTAGTTTTGTGAGCAGAGAGAGTATAAGCGCCGGGTGGAACAAGGAAACCATAACGACCATCGAGATCGGTAATAGAGGTTGTCTCCTCATTAGTTTCAAGATTTTTTAGAGTGACATAGGCGGGATCAATTGGTTGCTTGGTGACACTGTCGTAAACTGTTCCCCAAGGACGATTACGCTTTTTGAGACCAAGAACACTAAGTAGCAGCGCCCAGAGTTTAAATGGAAGAAAAGCGAGATCAGCCATGACGACACCACTCATCGCAAGTGCACCAGTCGCGGCGATACCACCTCCAACTACTCCGGCGGTGGTGATAGTTTTGGTGACAATTTCTCCAGTTTTACTTTCTACAATATTTCGCACATCGTTGATAACTTTTTCTGTAGTTGTACCAAAGACAGTAATGTTTTCAGTCACTAGATCGCTGAGATTTAAAATGGCTGGAATATTATTATCGTCATTATTTCCACCACCGCCCGGTTTAACTGGATCAGTGCTTGGTTCTGGATCAGGATTTGGACCTGGTGGAATATCGTCTTCCGCATCAGGCATTTGACAAGTCCGACTATTTTCAGGACTAACTCCACCCTGACAATCAGCTGGAATGCTAGTTAAGGTGGTGCGAGTTTGATTACTGTTGACACAATCTAACCAAGCGGAATAGGTGTAACCCGTACACAGAGGAATCACTGGTGGTGTAGTGGTTGGAGTCGTAGTTGCTTGAATAGTACAAGCTTCGGTCGTGGTAGCAGTTACCCCACCAGCACAGCCGGCTGGGATACTAGTCAGAGTCGTGCGGGTTTTTTGACTATTGAGACATTCACCCCAGAGAGAGTAGGTGTGGTCAGTACAAAGTGGTGGAGTGGTGGTGGCGACAGGAGGCATGACGCAGGTACGACTTAATTCGTCTGCTGAATTCGAACAGTCGTTAGGATCTGGAGTAACAGTTCTGGTTTGTGTGCTAGCAGAACAAATAGACCAGTCGGTATACGCATAAGTACAAATTGGTTTTCCCCCGCCGCCACTTGGAGGGTTAGTGTAGCTGAATCCGACTGGTGTCGCCCCACTCCAATTATTTGCCGCATCTTTTCCTCGAACATACAGTGTCCAATCTTTAACAGAATTGGGCGCAGGGATATCACTTCCGAGATTAGAACAATTTATGTCGGTGTAGACAGGGGCAATGGCTCGTTTAACAAGACGATGATTACTAAAATCTAGAATATACAGATATGTGCCGTCAGTGGTGACACCATATGGAAGATTAAATTGATTGTTGCCAGTACCCAAAGAACCGATTTCAGAAACATATGATAGGTCGAGATTACGTTTGACGAGACGATAATTGTTAGAATCTAGAATATACAGATATGTGCCGTCTGTTGTTATACCACGAGGGGCAATAAAATTATTATCATCTGAACCTTCAGACCCAACTTCAGAAACATATGATAAGTCGAGATTACGTTTAACAAGACGATGGTTACCTGAATCTAGAATATATAGATAGATACCATCAGTAGTGATACCGTATGGAAGATAAAATTGATTGTTGCCAGTACCCGAAGAACCAATTTCAGAAACATATGACAGATCAAGATTACGTTTAACAAGACGATGGTTACTTGAATCTAGAACATATAGATAGGTGCCGTCAGTGGTGATACTTCTGGGAGTACTAAAATTATCATTACCAGTGCCCGAAGAACCAATTTCAGAAACATATGACAGATCGAGGTTACGTTTAACAAGACGATGGTTGTTAGCGTCTAAAATATATAGATAGGTGCCGTCAGTGGTGATACCAGAAGGGCCATTAAAATTATCATTACCAGTGCCTAAAGAACCAATTTCAGAAACATATGACAGATCGAGGTTACGTTTGACAAGACGTCTATTCCAAAAATCTAAAACATACAAATAGGTCCCGTCAGTGGTGATGCCGTATGGACTGTTAAAATTATCAATACCAGTACCTAGAGAGCCAATTTGAGAAACATATGAAAGATCCTGAACAGTCCCATCATCATATGAATACTGACACGAGCCTAAACCGGTGGCGCAATCAGAACCTATTCCATCATCGCAGGTGAAAGTTGGCGCAGACCAAGCATTAGAACTATATGAAGCACCTTCGTCAGGGTTTGTGATGGTGAGGGTAGGAGGAGAGTTTTCTTGTATACTATAATTACTCCACCCCGTCACCGTAAAGACATAATCATCACCACTACTGAAAACCATCACACAGTCACCGCAAGTGACTCCGTCTTTTAAGATAACAGTGCCGCCTGTTATGCCGGTATTAGTTAAGGTGGTGGTGGCGGGTTGATTAAAACCGGGACGAGCGGTGGAGTTTACGGTGGCCGAGTTTTGGCTAATAGAGATATAGTCGAGAATGTTTCCACCGGAAGCGTCCGTCACGTCCCAATCAGAGAAGGCGATTTCTCCGTAGGTTGAATCATAAACTGTGCCATAAGTGTTAGTGACTGAGCCTCCCATAGTATAACCCAACACTAAACCCACATCAGAATTATCGGCATTCAAAGTTGCTGAATTATAAACTATTACTGAAGAATTTGTAATAGAAGTAACATTACCAAAATAACCAACAATACCTCCAGCTATGTTTAAGTTTGCTGAAAGAGATTCGTAAATCGTTACTGAACAATTTATTATTGAACCTGTCGAATCAAGTGAGCCAGCTAGTCCGCCGACTTGAGAATTACCTATAACATCATCTACCCTCAAATTGATATCACTAATATTCCCGGTAACATACCCAAACAACCCTACATTATCAGTTGTAGGCAAGTTTATGCTCAAGTTAGAAATAGTATAATTCTGCCCATTAAAATTTCCAGAAAAAGTCGCCGTGCTGGTACCAATCGGCTGCCAATCATCCCCCAAACCCGCATAACCAACTGTTGTAGAAGAAAGATTAGTAGTTAGTTCGTACCACATATCCAAACCATTTCTTATTGAATCCAGATCATCCCAAGAAGTGACCTGGCATTCGTCATCTTCGACACCGGTACCAGCCATGCTATTGGGACAATCTGGATCCACGATATAATCAAAATCAATATCACCACCAACTACTTTCAAATCAAACATATCCGTCGGTTCATCGAGACCGGTCAGTAAAACTTTGTATTTTTTTTCTTCGGTGATACTTGGGAAAGTGGTGACTAGCGATCCCCTTGTGACATTACCAAGCTCGTCAGTGTAGACTGGATAAACCTCTATCGTGACTGGAGTATTGGCATCTGTGGGTCTGACGTATATTGTATTATCATTGTAATCATGTAAAACCTGTTCGAAGGTTACGCGAACAGTGTGTGTATCCGGCACAGTTACCCACACATCATCTTGTTCAAAAACACTTTCATAAATATCATTTATAATTTCTTGATTCTCATCTAGTTCAAAAGCTTTAGAAATAAAAATAATCTCAAAAATTTGTTCAGACAAGTGGGGCACGGTCCACTCCACATAATCTAATTTACCGTTGTTATCGGTATCATAAGCATGGAAAGTGACATTTTGATCGTCATTGTTAGTCCATTTAATTTTGATTTTGTCTTCCTGACCGACTTTGAAAATTTCCGGGATAGTAGTGAAAGCTAAAACGTTAGTAATGATTTCTTGTTCACCATCAGAAGAAACGGAGACAATTTTACCAGTATCAGTTTCCGCTTCAGCAATCACTGGAGCTGGAGTTTCATATTCAACAACCACAACATCAGTCGTAGTAGCAGTTGAAGTTGAGGTGGTATCTTCTGCCTCTGGCTCAGAACCTCCTCCACCGCCACCTGAGCCGGAATTATCTTCAGTGGTAGTTGCAATAATTTCCTCCTCAGTAGTTGATGCCTCATCAGTCTCATTATCAATTACTACTTCTTCCGTCGTCGTTGCTTGCGGTGATCCTGTCGAATCTGCCTCTTCTGAAATAATTTCTTCCGTGGTTGTTGCTTCCTGTTCTACAACAATCTCTTCAGTTACCAAAGTTTCTTCAACTACTTCCTCTGGTGTAATTTCTTCCCCAGTCACTTCCTCTACAATTGGAGCCAGATCAAACAGGATTGTTTCCTCAACATTTTGCGATTCTGCTTCTAAGGTGACTGCGCCCACGGTAGCAAATAAGGAGTTTACTTTACTGAAAGCTCGGCTGAGGGAAGGAAAAAAACCAGTCGCTTTTTCTTTTTTAATTCTTTTTGTTAAAGCTTGTGAAGCTTCGGATTGACTATTTTGTAATGATAATTTAGCTAATTTTGCTCGATCGATTACTGTATCAATCTGTTTTATATTTGGTGTAGTTGAACTGACAATAATTTTTACATTGGTCGAACCTTTGGGGATAGCGAGTAAGTGTTCTTGGCCGTTCACACTATCTAGATTAACAGTTTTCAACCAGCGAATAGACTCTCCGGGAGCAATTGGAAATTGGGCAACTGCAAAATTACTGACAACCGGTCTAGCCGAAAAATTATAGAATTTAAAAAAATTAGCAGTTTTATAACCGCAAAGAAAAATAATAAAAATCAGTACAAAAAAACAAAAAACAAAAAAATATTTCTTAACGTCGATTTTTTGTTGTGCTTCCATTTTTAATAGCTAATTTATTCATATTATATCATATTAATAGAATTACTCATAATATAAGTTTTACCGCTGATTTTATTAATTTCAAAGCTGGAATAGTCCCCTTTTTCGCTTCGCCACTCATTGGAAAAGCCCCAACCATTCCACTTCCAAATGGCCAAATGATTTCCTCGACACTCTAATGATGGTAGATAATCACCCTCCAAAGTAATCAACTCGTTTAAACCATCATCATCAAGATCAGCAAAGGCAAACTGACAATTTGGGGCGGTAAGGTTTGATGATTGCCAAATCGGTTTAACTTGGCTATTAACAAAATCAAACACGAAAAAGTGATTCTTGATACTCAAATCATTTTCCTTGATCCAAAATGGTTTTGACGAGCCAAAATCGCCAGATTTCCAAACTGATAAGTTTAAGTTAACGCGTCCATCACCATCGGAATCAGCTAAGGCAAAATTATCTACCCACCAATCAGTCGGCGATTGCCAGATTAATTTTGAACCATCGGTAATCGTCAGTTGACCATGGTCTAGATCATAATTTTCCTTTTTTGACAAAACCTGATTATTTTTTGGCTGTTGATTATAAATCACCGCGCGATAAGTACTGTCAAACCTGCTAGCTTCACTATTCCAAAAGTAAACCAAATTTTTTTCAATAGGAAAGTTCAACCGATCAAGAATTCTAGTTGTGCCACTAGCATTAGCCAAGGTTGGTTGAGCTAAATTTTCCATCGTGACTGGCAAAAGAGAAATCTTACTAATTCCCTCTTTTGTAAAATATATTTTAGCAATCAAACTATCCCTAGTTTCTTGAGATTGTGGCTGATCAAAGACAAAATTTCCTAAACTATATAAAATATATTTTCCTTGATATTTTTCAATAGTCTGAATCACGTGGGGGTGATGTCCGAGGACTAAATCGGCACCAGCCTCGATGGCGGCGCGAGCAAAACTTATTTGAGAATTATTTGGATTCTCAACATATTCAGTACCAGAATGCATAGACACAATCACAAAGTCGCTACCCCGTTTGGCCTCATTGATTGCTTTAGTCATTTTTTCCACTCTCATAAATGCTGTGCCTGCACCAGTCTCGCTAGCCTCATAGGAAGCGGGGACAACATCTGGATCATTATAGGCCAAAAAGGCAAACTTTATTCCTTTTTTTTCTAGATAGACTGGCCGATTGGCTTCTTGCTCATTAGCCCCAGCCCCAACTGATTTAATTCCCACTTCATTAAGATAATTAATTGTATCAGCCAGACCCTTAGCCCCAAAATTCGGGGTATGATTATTAGCTAATGATAAAATCGAAAAGCCAGCCTGTTTTAAGGCCTGCTCCGTGCCCGGGTTCGAGCGAAAAATCATTTCAAAATTAACAATTTTCCGGCCCGGAGTAATCGGGGTCTCTAAATTACCAAAAACTAAATCAGCGTCTTTTAAATAGTCCCTAATTCTCAAAAATGGATAATTTATATCCTGTTGCTTAGTAACTATCATTTCCACCCCTCGAGAATATGAAATATCCCCGACAGCAATCAAAGTTATCACGTCATCTTCTCTTACAAATTCTTCTCGATTAATTATCACAGTCTCATCACTAACAGGAAAAAAAGGATAGTAATTATAGCCGACAATAATGACGGTTATAATTATAACGATAAATAAAAGCAGCCACTTAATTTTTCTCGACATTCATTTTATTGAGCCACAAACACGCTGGTCCAAGTTGGCAATTTAGGTGGATTAGCGGATTTGAGCATCTCTCGCCACTTTTTATCAGTCAACCTATCAGATAATGGCCAAACAAATTCATAGTAAGAATAAACTCCGCCTTTGGTAATTACCAACTTACCATCAATTGGCACCACCACATAGATTTCCGAAATTTTACCGGTCCCCACTTCTAAAACCGAGCCATTTGGATCAGTGGCTACATCAGCAATAATCGCGGCTGGATTTTCATCCAAATATTCTCTGGCACTAGAATTTTTAAAGGCCGGTTCATCTTTATTCACTTCCAACCAAAAATGTTCCAACTGTCCACCATATGAACGAATCAATTCAAACTCCTCAGCTGTGAGTTGTTCATTTTTTAATTCTTTTTCTGAGATAGTCTTAAGGGAAAGAGCAAGCTGTTCTAATCGACTTATATTTTCCTTCATACTTGGTGTCAATAATTCTCGCGTGGTCAAACCTTGATTTGTCATTTTTAATAATGAGGCGAGTCGCGCATAAACCTGAGGATTCGGTTCAACATAACCCCGATCATCCTTTTGGTCTGGTCCCCCACCACCCAATTCAGCATAGGCTTGTTTAGCATAAAGGATGGTGTCATGCTTCAATTCACTCCAGCTACCCAAAAAAGTATTTAAATCCTTTCTGACCCAGGCCTCGTTTCGCATAAATGTCGGATAACCCACCGGCTTCACTTCAATAAGTGGCAGAAGTTGGTACAACCAACCCCAGTATAAATTTTGAGTCCAGTCCTCACGAGACAAACTAGACACATATGTCTGCATTTTAGACATATTTTCAGAATACTTATTATATTTTGTTTCTCCAAGTTGGGTCAGGATATTTAGGGCTTCTTTTGATCCTAAGGTAGCTGGAATATCTAACCCATTCGGTAGCATTCTATCTGGAACCTCTCTATCAATTAATCTTTGAAAAATAGAAGCATCAATTGTAAACCTCTGGCCCATAAATCTAAAGCCTTTAATTTCTTTTTCTCGATCAGGTTGTATATCTGAACTAAAAATAGGCATAGAGTTTATCTGTGGTGGCTCCAATTTTTCAGTGGCTGCCACAAAAGCTGTAAATTTATTTTCATTAGTGGAAACATTCTGCACGGTCGGATTCTCGCCATAAACTTGTCCGACTAAATCCTTAAATTGATAATAAGTTATATCATCACTTTTACCAACAAAAAAGTTTATCGGCTCATAAATTTTATTCCAACTGGTTTGATTACTTTCTTTATTTAGGGCAAGAGTAATTAAAATCCCCGACCTTATTTCATCATCCATTTTTAACCGAAAAGTTAGTCGGCCGTACCACATCATAGATTTGAAATAGGCCTTTAATTGATCGGTTTTATCATAATGACCGCGTGGAATATATTGTGAATAGTCTTCCTTAAGACCTTTAATAATATCTGGATCACTTCCAATATTCATTAATGGTGATAAGGTGATGCCTTGATGAGCCTCGATAAGCTTTAATTCCTGCTCCACCTCATTTTTTACAAAAGATGGAATTTGAATATATGGGTCTAAAAGTTTACTGCCGACCGTAAAAAATCCGACATTCCGCTTGGCCGCATTTTCCCAATCAGTACCTTTCAAAACATCGTATTGATTCAAGGCTTCCGTGAGCATACCTGAATTAAGTGACTTAAGCTCGGAAATTAATTTCTGCTCCTCTAATTGCTTGAGCAAAAAATCAAACATCAAATGATAATTATGCAACATTGAATCGGTCGTAATAAAATTGGGTACGGAATTATAACGATTGGATTCATAGACTGGGTAAAATTCTCGGTTGTTCGCTGACGGTTGAACAACAAAAGCGTTCTGGACAAGTAAATTTTTGGCACCCGGTTTATTAATCAAAAAAGAAAAATCGCTGGCATTGGAGACATTACTTAAGTCTTGATTGACCGAATAGGCTGGAATTTTTGGAGCAATATTCACAGGTACCTCTTCATATATAGCAAATTTTGAAGCCTGCACCGTTATTGGCTTATAAATATCTTCGGCTGTTTTTTTGACAATATCCTGGCTTGATTTCGGAATAAAATAATAAACTGCACCAACAATAATTATGACAATTAATAATATTAATAAAATAATCCCCTTCTTCTTTGTTTTACTCTCAGGTGCACTCGGTGATATTTGATTATCCATATTAATATTAGTGATAAATTAATAAACTATTATAGCTACTCTATAGTATAGCAATTATTCAAAAAAGATCTATAATATCTGTATGTTGAACAAAAGATATAAATATCTTCAGATTGCTTTTAATCGTTCTTTCGAAGAAGTCCGAAGTATGATTAATCAGCTACCGACCTCCGATCGAATCATTATTGAAGCCGGAACGCCATTTATTAAGAGGTATGGTATGGATGGTATTTCTTCAATAAAAAGCTGGTGGGGGCAAAAAAATGCTGGTAATACCTATATTGTGGCTGATTTAAAAGTAATGGATCGCGGGGCAACTGAGGTTTCTTTGGTGGCTCAAGCTGGGGCTTCAGCAGCGACCTGTTTAGGTCTGGCTCCAACAGAGACGATAGATGAATTCATTAAAAATTGTGAAAAAGCAGGTATAGATTCTATGCTAGATATGATGAATGTAAAATTTCCCTTTGAAGTATTGCAAAAACTAAAAAACATACCGAACATTGTGGTTCTACATCGAGGCGCAGACGAAAATGTAAATAATAGAGAAAAAATTCTTCCTTTAGATCAAATTCGTCGAATTAAAGGAGCTTATAATAATATAATAATTTCAGTGGCTGGTGGAGAAACTACCCGTGAAGTAATGAGAACTTTTTTTAATGACTCGAATATTGCAGTGGTTTGGCGCTCGTTTTATGAAAATCCTCAAAATGCAACCAGACTAGCAGAAGACTTTTTGAAATTAACAAGATAAATTATGCCTATCATTCAGAAGAATCTAAAAAACAAGCCTAGTGCCATAATAGCGGCCGTCTTTATTTTTTTTATACTCATTAGACTCAATCCAGTTTTTGGAATCTTATTCTTGTTAGTCGTGATTTTATATATTAAGAATAATCAAAGAACTTCTATTGACCTAAAAAATTATCTCGGAGCAACCATAATATCTAAAATTAATCTCCCCGAAAACATAGCTGCTATTCAAAATAAATTAAAGATAAACGATTTAGTAGAAGAAAATGAGAAGAATCATCTTGACACAGAAGATATATTTAAATTCATACCAGCTGGAGACGTTAGCCAAGCGATCAAACAAACTAAACTAGAAAAAAGAAAAAAATACCTACATATCGCCCTTAATAATTCGATGGTGGAAGCTCGGAGTATCATTCAGCAATTACCATCATCTGACCGGATATTAATTGAAGTTGGTACGCCAATGATAAAGCACTATGGTACAGAGGCAATTGAACAAATAAAAAGCTGGACTGCTCCCGGTACTTATATTGTGGCTGATAATAAATGTGCTGATTTGGCTTCGCGTGAGGTTGAAATGATGGCCCAGGCAGGTGCTAATGCCTCTACTTGCCTTGGAGTTGCGCCTATTGAAACTATTGACAATTTTATTGAAGAATGTAAAAAGTACAATATGGATTCTATGATTGATATGATGAACGTAGAGGACTCTCTTGCTGTTTTAAAGAAACTTAAAAAACTGCCGGATGTAGTGATTCTTCACCGCGGAGTGGACGAAACTGAAGTGACAAAAGGTAAACAAATCCCCCTTTATCAGATTAAACAAATAAAGGGCAACTATTCGGTTATTGTCGCAGTTGCTGGTGGAGATACAATCAAAGAAGTACAGAGTGCCCTTTTCAATGGAGCTGATATTGTTGTGGTTTGGAAAAATTTCTACCAGGCTAGTGGCGATACAGCACAGCTTGCAAATGATTTTCTAAAAGAAATAAAATAGATTAATGATTTAGTCCTTTACCCAAAGCTCTGATACCCTCCAAGACCTCAACTGGTAAAGCAAAAATAACTGTCTTTGATGGATCTGGATTAATCTTTTCAATAGTTTGCAAGGTTCTCATAGACAAACCGCCAGAAACAGCACTAAGAGCCTCAGCGGCTTGCGCTAACTTCTTTGAAGCCTCAAACTCTCCTTCCGCTCGAATAATAACTGCCCTCCTCTCTCTTTCTGACTCAGCTTGCTTGGCCATCACCCTTTTCATATCAGCAGGTAATTCAATATCTTGAATTTTAATATCAGTTACAGATACGCCCCAAGACTGAGTCGCGCCAGCCACAATCTTTTGAATTTCTTCAGCAATTTTTTCTCTTTCTGAAAGTAGTGGATCAAGCTCGATACCGCCGATCACATCTCTTAAAGCCGCCTGTGCATATTGAGATACCGCCAAAGTATAATCCTTGATATTCAGTAAAGCTAACTGCGCATTTTCTACTTTAAAATAAACTACGGCGTTTATACCTACTGGCACGTTATCCTTTGTAATTACTTCCTGTTGAGGAATATCAGTGGTGGTGATACGCAAGTCAATTTTTATCATCCTCTGGAAACCCATCATAATCCAAGTTAAACCAGGCTCTCTAGTACTAGTATATTTACCAAGAGTTAGAATTACACCACGGTCATACTGATCAATAATTCTAAGACCACCAATAATTAATATACCACCCAAGATTAAAATAACCCATAACAAAATAGATGCCCCAGAAACAACCCCGGACTTAGATAGAAAATAAACAATTATTCCGACAGGAACCAAAAGACCGAATAATGAAGCGACTGGGTTTGTTGATCTATTTTGCATTTTTTTAATACAATTAATAAGCTATTTAATAATATTTATTATACCACCCACCAAAAAAATAACAAATGACAGATATTTTAACTAGCTCCACCCCCGCCGCCGCCACCACCTCCACCCCCTCCTCCGCCGCCACCAGAGCCACCGCCACTTGAACCAGAAGCGCCAGAAGACGAAAAAGCTGAAGAAAAGCTTGTTGAGAAAGAAGTAGAAAATCCAGAAACAGAAAAGGTGTTTCCGTTAGAAATACCGTGACTCATACCGCCAACATAGGCACCGGAATGGTACCAGTTAGGGTTTTGAGTTACTATCGATTCAAAATGCTTTGCCCATTTCTTTTCAATACCAAAGATCATCGCGTATGGTAAATATTTTTCAAATATTTCTGGTGTCAGATTTTGCATTCGATATTTTTCGGCTGTCCCCAAAAATAATTTAAAGCCAGCAATCTGCCGCCAGAGATCATTACCTTTATCTGATAGAATTGGATTGTATCTGACAAAATATAAATATAGCAGAAAAGAGAAGATAAGGTTTATTACAATAAATAAGATATTTAAATTGAGAGAGATTAAAATATTTGTATATATTGCTGGAATATAGAGAACTAAAAATACAACCCAGAAAATAAACTTTACATTCTGGCGCTTCTTCTTTAGAGACGGTGGCTTCTTATAATCTACAGAATACTTCTGAGAAATTTGTTCGATAAGGTATTCCTCCAGATTTTTAATCTCAAGATATAAATTATAGGAAGCAGTTTGACTCTTTTTCATTGTCTTTGTTGAAAAAGTCTTCCTACCGCTAAATAATGCAAAAAGAAAACTCTCTTCATATTTATTTAAATCAGTACGATTTAAATAGTCCTTTATCGTCATAATTTTATAATCATTTCTTTTATTTAATATAAATGACATAAGAATTATTGCTAAAATTATTATCACAGACAAAAAGGCATAGTTAATATTCCCAGTCGAATTAAAAGAAGATAATAAATAAGGAAGCCCTAGAATAAATAACATCAGTACAAGAATGATTGTGAAAAATATTCTTAATGATATTAAAATACCTTTACTCATTGGATCTTCTTCAATTGAGACATATTTTCTAACCGCTAAATCAATAATCGTTGCTGGCCAAGCCTTTTTTGATAACTTTTCGTGATAAATCAAATCCATTTCAGCTGGTTTTAAACCAAATGGGGGTTCATATTCAGCGACAATTGTTTTACTTTTTCGCGGTCTAATTTCCTGAACGTAATATGCTATCAATAAAAAGATAATTGTTAATAAGAGAATTAGGATTCCGACTACAATACCCCAATACAGCTTGGCCAAATCTTTAAAATAAGCCAAACGAGTTACTGTCCCCTTACTAAATCCCAAGGCTAGGGTAACTTTTTCCATCGACTCAGCGTTGCTAGCTTTAAAAATAAAACTACCGCTCACTCCTTCAAAAAAAGAATAACCTTTATTCTGACCTTGATAACTAGGATATGATCGATAAAAGGCTTTTTGAATAAATTCCGCCCCATCTGGTAGGAAGACTTCAGCCACAACATTTTTCACTCGCACCTCATACTCAGTAAATAGATTCCAATAAATCTCATCGAAACCTGTATAAAAACCAATTAAGCCGTGAACTTTATAACCAATTACCCAAGATTGCTGGCTGTCCTTTTCATTGTAATACCATTCCACATTTGTATAACCATTTTCATTTCGATAAGTGTATTTACCCCAACTACCTGGATCAGTTTTCTCTAATCTAGCACTAGAATATTCCAAAGGTTTGCCGTTTGAATCCAAAATAAAAATGTCAGTAATCGCTCCAATATCCTTATGTGAAATTGATCGCCAGCCCATGTGATATTCACCAGTAAAATCATACGTTATTTTTTCCTCCACATTGACTGTGCTATCTTTATTAATTTTTAATGTGACAATAAAGTCGTTTATAAAATATGACCTTTCTTTGGAAAGCAAGCCCAGTTCTTTTGCTCTCTTTATGACAACTGAATTTGACGAGTCCAGTCCAACTGCCTTTTTGTAGTAAGAAATCGCCTCTTCTGTATTACTCATTCTTTGATCAAGAATAAGGGCAATATTTCCATAAGGGTTAGGGTCTGTCTGATTAAAAGTAATTGATTTCTTATACAGCTCAAGCGCCTTCTCCATATTTCCTGATTGATAATACCAAGCACCTAAATTATTATAAGCTTTGGCATAATCTGGCTTTATTTGTATGGCTTTCTGAAACATGTCAAAAGCTTCTTGATTTCGTCCCACATCAGTATACAAAGTACCCAAATTATTATATGCGTAATAAAAAGCCGATTCTTTTTCAATTGCTTGCTTATATAATTTCTCAGCAAGATTTGGATTAGTCTTTTGTATTTCCAAGCCCTGGTGATTCAAATTAGTCGCTTGATCCCAGGCACTTATTTCTAAGTTAACTGGTAGTTTATCCTGAGCAAAAGAAAGGAGAGGAAATAAAAAAGAAAATAAAAACAAACAAAATATAAATTTTCTTAAAAAACTCATGAATAGATAGTAGCATATTTCACTATATACTTAAAGATTTAAAACATTCAATATTAACCACAAATTAATTACTTCTTCCCAAAAAAGTATTCCAGTCATTTGAACCATCAGGTTTTTTAGGGAAATCTGGCATGGAAACTAGAGTTATGGGTGCGGGCCAATTATTTTTTGGTGCACTTTTACCATAATCCTTTGAGGATTTAATTCCTTTTTCTAAAATATCTTTTCTTAAGGTTTCATATGTCCATTCTTTCTTTTTTTCTTTTCCCAAAAAAGTATCCCAATCATTTGAACCATCTGGTTTTTTAGGAAAATCTGGCATAGAGATTAGGGTTTCTACAACAGGCCAATTGTTTTTTGACGTATTTTGGGAATATTTTTTTGAGGATTTAATTCCTTTTTCTAAAACATCTCGCCTAAGATTTTCATAAGTCCATCTTTCTCTTCCAAAAAAAGCGCCCCAATCATTTGAACCATCTGGTTTTTTAGGGAAATCTGGCATGGAACCTAGTTTTCTTATGGGCCAACTATATTTCTGTGCATTCTGACTATAATCCTTTGATGATTTAATTCCTTTTTCTAAAATATCTTTTCTTAAGGTTTCATATGTCCATTCTTTCTTTTTTTCCTTTCCAAAGAAACTATCCCAGTCATTTGAACCATCTGGTTTTTTAGGGAAATCTGGCATAGAAACTAGAGTTATGGGAGAGGGCCAATTGTTTTTTGGTGAGCTCTTGACATAATCAGTTGATGATTTAATTCCGTTTTTCAAAACCTCTTTTCTTAGAGATTCGTATGTCCATTTTTCTTTTTGGAAAAAAGTATCCCAATCATTTGAGCCGTCTGCGTTTTTAGGAAAATCCGGCATGGAAGTTAGGGTTCTTATGACAGGCCAATTATTTTTTGGTGCACTTTTACCATAATCATCTGAGGATTTAATTCCTTTTTCTAAAATATCTTTTCTTAAGGTTTCATATGTCCATTCTTTCTTTTTTTCCTTTCCCAAAAAAGTATCCCAATCATTTGAACCATCTGGTTTTTTAGGAAAATCTGGCATAGAGATTAGGGTTTTTGGAGCCGGCCAATTATGTTTTGATGAACTTTTAGCATAATCATCTGAGGATTTAATTCCTTTTTCTAAAACATCTTTCTTTAAAGATTCATATGTCAATTTTTCTTTTCCCCCTTCTTCCTTCATTTTATTCACCACCCTCATCACTTCCTTAGGGTCAGTTATAATATTCAAACCTTCAATTTTAATATCGGACCTAATCGTACGCACAATTTCTGGTGGTTCTCTGAAATCAAATTGAGGTTCCTTAAAAGCAGGGACGGAGTAGACAATAGAAGCATTAGCTATTTCAGCGAAAGTAATTTGATGATTTCTACTATCTGTATTCTTATCAATAAAATCGACAATTGTGGCATGCTTCGATGGATTAGAATTATCTAATCTCAACACTCTACCACCCCTCTGCTCCGCCATAACTGATGATAGTGTTGGCCTCAAGTTTAAACAGACGCTTGCTTTTTGTTCGTCAAAACCAGCGGTAAGAATGTCGGCATTACACAAAATCATAATTTCACCATTCTTAAATCGCCTCAAAATTTCCTGTTGTTCTTTTGTGGTATTTTTTCCACTTATTACTTCTGCATTCACTCCATTTTTGGTAAATATTTTCTTAATGTCTTCAGCGTGTTCAATCCCACTACAGTAAACAATACCTAATTGCCCGGCAAACAATTGCTTATAAAGATCTACAGCAGAATTATTTCTACCTTCTATGTTAATTGCCCGATTCAAATCTTCTTGACTATATTCTCCACTTGCAGAGATTTTTACATCGCTTATGTCGATATTCGTTTCAGCTAAAATAACTGAAAAAGGACTAACTATCCCTTCTTCCGCTGCTTCTTTGACCCCTAAATTGTGAATTTCAGTTGATAAAATATTTTGAACCTTCTTTCTGCCTGAATATTGCGGAGTCGCAGTAAAACCTAATCTAATCGCATGATTAAATTTATTAACAGCTCTTACTCTATCCTTACTAAGTGAAACATGAGCTTCATCTAAGACAAGACATTCGTAATCATTCGGGTTAATAGTTCCTTCATTTATTTTTCTAACCAGCGATTGATAGGTAACAATTGTCACATCAGTTCCTTGTTTTTTGGCTTCAGAATAAATTTTCCCAACATCAAGATCCTCAGCAAACTCATTTATTCTCTCTTCAGTCTGTCCAACTAAAATTTTTGTTGGAACGACAATAAGAGCTCTCAAACCTGTCGCTTCAATAAACTCTGAAAAAATAACTGTCTTGCCAGCCCCCGTTGGTAGCTTTACATAACCGTCTCTTCCTCCTTTTTCAAGAAAATCACGAATATCTTCAAAAACAGTAATTTGTCTCCCCCGAAGTGTTTTTTCACCATTTACCCAATGATCTTCAATATACTTATCCAAATTATTTAATACTTTTAATCTGCTCGTCATTTCCTCTTTATCCTCTTCAGATAAATCACCATCTTTTTGTTTGTTCATTCTAAGAATCTTCAAATAGGCTTCATATCTTACTGGAAACTTTTGCTTAATCTCCTCAATAGACATATTAAAAATCTCATCTTTTTTTGACGGCTGGATTGCTTCTTCACCTAAAACATTCGAAGCCTCCCTAGCTTGGTTCTCAAGTTCTTCTGGCGTCTTTAGTCTAAAGTTTTCGAACATTCTTTTATTTTTAAAAAGTAAATAAACTGTTACTGCGTCGTCAATTATTTATTATTCAAATCATTCAATGCTTGTTCGCCAAGCGTCCTCATGATCTGTCTTAATTGAGACATTTTTTGAGGATCTGCATTTTCAGCCCGAACACCACCATCAACTGAGGCAAATGATTTTCTATTTCCAATAATTGCTTCTTTTTCTTTTTGATATCTCATTACTTTACTCGGCAAAAAAGAATAAGTGTCCCTATATTTGAAACCTGTGTAATCCTCTCCAGACATACCTTCGATTACCTTTATCTTTGATGATAACCTCTCTTCTTTATTGCCGTACTTCTCTCTACCTTCTGCATAAAAAGTAAACATGGTTATTAAATCAGGTGATATCCTAGATGATTGTTGATCCTTGCTATTTTCCCACATCAGTAATTCATCGATAGCATTATTCAAATTCTTTAGTGTACCTCCATCATTTATAAAGTCATCTATAAACAAGACTGCACCGTTAGTAGATAAAGAAAAAATTACATTTAATCTTTCAGAAAATATATTTGATTCTTCTTGAACCTCTTCAGGACTCAGACTTGGCTGACTTGAGTCCTCTGCTTTTATTTCAATGTCGTTAATTGCATTTCTAATATCATCAATCTGTCTGTTTAATTCTTCATCAGTACTCGCACCCTCTTGAGATTCTAATTCTTGTAATTCTTGCTTCAATGCTGAATGAGCTTCTGCTAAATCACGATACTTTTCTATTCTTGAAAAACTTGAGACAAAGCGATATTTTGGCAAAGAGACACCCTTTTGAAAATATACTTGTTCGATTAAAGGTTTTAAAAAATACAACAGCGGTCTCGCTGAAATATCAAAAAAAACAATAACTGTTGGAAGTTTGTCGGGCGGTGTTTCATTAAAAAACTGTTTGAGTTTTTCCATTCCTGCACGCATTACCTCTCTATCTTTTTCAGTTAAAAAAGTATTTTCTTGCGGTGTTTTAAATTCAATTGATTCGTTCATAAAATATATAGTTAAGTCTAATGATCTATTTTGAATAATTATACACTTTTTATAAAAAACCTCCATTGCTCAGTTCCGGCGCTATTTTGGGGTACAAAAAATACCCTTGAAAAATAAGGATATTTTATTTGTGCGGAGTACTGGATGATGTTAGAACTGAACTTATGAAGTCTCCAGTGACTCCTTACATACCAAATCTATCAAACTGGGCTTATTTAGTAAAGTGATTCTACCCCACACCCTACGACACTATAAAAAATAATATACCAAAAATTCTATTAACTCTGGAAATCAACTTCAAACGGATACATTCCCATCCCGCAGGAACCTCTAAACAAACCGACTTTTTGACTGCCAATATCGATATCGGTACTACCAGTCTGGGGTAAATATTTACTAATGTTCATACTAGGAATACGTACCGAAGACGAACAATCGAAAGTGCCGTTAGTTTTAAAACGAATGATTGTCGGCATGCCAGCTTTAGCAATACTTTTACGCGGTTGATATCCCCCTTTGGCCTGTAATTCGATTATTTGTTGACCATCGACAATCGTGACGTTATCTTTAGAACTTACCGAAACTGAATTAGTAGTTTGAGAGTTTTTTGGGACGAGCAAAGCTACTCCTCCGACGATAGCGACTGCGATTATTGTTGATATTATTATTCCTTTCATAAGTTGATTATACTAGAAATTAAAGACGGGTGGAATCACACCAATGACTGCCAAACTATTTATTAAATTAAACACCGCAAACATTATGACGATCAAACCAGCTGATTTAAAGAAAACTCCGGACTTTGAACTATTTTTAATACTAAATGAACTAAAACTGACTAGGGCTAGGACCGGAAGCGTACCAATAGCAAAAGCCAACATGGTTAATCCTCCAGTTAAAAAATTACCAGTCGACAAGGTATATAACTGCATTGACTGAGTGAAGCCACAAGGTAAAAAGAAAGTCGCAATACCGACCAAAAGTGGGGTCAACGTGTGATTAAACTTTGAGACTCCGTGCGCGTGTTTGGCGATAAACTTTGGCATGGCTGGTTGCAGTTTCTTGGCCCAATGAAAGACATCGAGTAAATTAATGCCGAGAATAATCATGACAATCCCGATAATTAAACTAAGCGCAAACGTGCCAGAAGTGTTTAAAGTAAAAGCGGAGCCAATAGCCCCGATGATACCACCAAAAATAAAGAAGGAGAGAATTCGACCACCATGAAACATTAACTGTGGTTTTATTTTATCTCCCTCCTTGGCAAAAGTGGCAGACATTGAGAGAACTAGTCCACCAACCACCGCCATACAAGTCGAAAGTGAAGCAATAATGCCGATCACAAACGCCGTACCGTAGGTCACGTTACCGGCGCTGACTAAATTCACTATCCCCATTTTCTGCAAAGCCACAAAGAAGAGGGCGAAAACTAAAGCGACTGGTATTGCCATCTTAAAATCTGACCACTTTTTTTCTGTAATTTGTTTTTCCAAAGAAATAGTATAGCCGTGGGGTTTAAGAAGGACAGTTAGCTCCTCGGCGATTTGTTGTTCTGTCTTAAAACCGAAATCCCCCGTCACCTCAATCGTATTGTTTTTAAGATTTGATTTTGCATATGTAACATTCGGCAAATCACCAACTTCACTTTCGGTCATAAGTACACAGGCATTGCAGTGCATACCCTGAACGTGAAAGATATATTTTTGATTTTTATTTTCCATAAAATTATAATTTCTTGGTTTTTAAGCGAAGTGAATTTGAAACTACCGACACACTACTACCAGCCATCGCCAGTCCAGCGAAAATTGGATTCAATAATATTCCCCAGATTGGATACAATAATCCCGCCGCGATCGGTATACCCACTACATTATATATGAAAGCCCAAAATAAATTCTGTCTGACAGTACGCATGGTCGCTTTAGCTAAAACTACAGCTTGAGAAACTTTTAAAATATCGCCACCGAGTAAAGTGATCCCCGCTGATTCAATCGCCACATCGGTACCGGTTGCCATCGCAATCCCGATATCAGCTTGGACAAGAGCTGGCGCATCATTGATTCCATCGCCGGCCATGGCCACAATTTTCCCCTTAGCTTGAAGCTCTTTTATTTTTAATGCTTTCTCTGACGGCAAGACTTCGGCTATTACTTCATCAATACCCGCTAAATCGGCAATATGCTTGGCTGCTAATTTATTGTCGCCAGTCAACATAATAGTTTCCAAACCTTTTTTGTGGAGATTCTTTATTGCTTGAATTGCTTCGTCTTTTAGTGTATCAGCTAGAGCAATTAGACCAATTCTTAAATTGTTTTTCTTCACTATAACTACGGTCTTACCCTGACTTTGTAAATTATTTATTTCACTAACGTTAGAATCTTCTTTTTGTGGTTTATGGATACTAATTTTGGCGCCCAAAATTTCCCCCTGCACACCCACTCCCTCCAACGATAAAAAGTTCTCAGCTTTTTCTAGAATAATATTTTGTTTTTTTGAGTGCTTGACGACTGCTTGAGCTAAAGGATGCTCTGAGTGATTTTCCAAACTAGCTGCTAATTGCAATAGGGTGTTTCTATCTATATTTTTATCAAGAATAATCACATCGGTTACTTCGGGTTCACCTTTGGTAATCGTCCCCGTCTTATCAAAAACAATAGTCGTCACTTTGCTAAGTTTTTCTAAACTTTCCGCACTTTTAATTAAAATACCGTATTGCGCGCCTTTACCGACTCCGACAATAATAGCTGTAGGTGTGGCCAGACCCAAAGCGCACGGACAAGCAATCACCAAAATGCCAACAAATGAAATCAAGCCAATAGATGGTGAGCCAACTAACACCCAAATAATTAGAGTTAAAAGGGCGATAACCAAAACGATCGGTACAAAAACACTAGAAATTTTATCAGCCAGAGCCTGAATCGGTGCTTTCGAACCTTGCGCCTCTTCCACCATTTTAATAATTTGCGCCAAAACTGTATCAGAACCAATCTTGGTGGCCTGAAATTTAAAACTGCCCTGTTTATTTATGGTCGCCCCAACTACTGTGTCGCCCACTTTTTTATCAACCGGAATTGATTCACCGGTAATCATGCTTTCATCAATTGCTGACTGTCCTTCAGTAATTTTTCCGTCAACGGGAATTTTCATCCCAGGTTTTACAATAATAATATCCCCAATTTTTACTTCACTAATTGGGACTTCAGTTTCCTTACCGTCACGCCAAAGTAAAGCGGTTTTAGCTTGTAAACTAAATAATTTTTCAATCGCATCACCCGTTTTTATTTTTGAGCGGGCTTCTAGATATTTACCTAAAGCAATAAAAGTGATGACCACAATCGTCACGTCAAAATAAGTGGCGTTAACATTCGTAAATGATTTCAAAAGAGTCTCTTCAAAAGCCGAGACAATAAAACTATAGACAAAAGCCACTGAGGTACCGATACCGATCAGGGTGTCCATATTTGCCTTACCGTAACGTAAAAATCTCAACACGCCTAAAAGATAAGGTTTACCAACCACAAAGAGAGTGTAAGTCGCCATGATCGGTAGTAAATGATGGAAAAATTCTTCCCAGACTAAAGGCATTTCGGTTATCCAATTTAGTTGCGCGAAAATATCCCAGCCCATAATGAAAATGCTAATAACAGCTAATGGAATCGCCGACATAACTTTGTTCTTCATTTCTTTCAGCTCCGTCAATTTTTCTTTTTTACTTTGATCAAGACCAAGATGTGAAGCATGTTCATTTTCAGACATATTCATATCATTTGGCACGACTATGGAATAACCAAGCTTTTCGATTTTTTCAGATAGATTATTTAAACTGACCTTAGTTTCATCGAATGATATTTTGGCGGCCTCGGTGCCGTAATTCACGCTCACGGTTTGAACCCCTTCAGTTTTTTTAAAAGTCTTTTCAATAATCCCCGCACAAGAAGCGCAGTGCATCCCTTTTATTTTATAGGTTTGATTTATCATCTTATTTTATTTTCGTTTAAGCCTATAAACCTTAAGGATCTCCTCTTGGGCCTTTAATTCTTTACCTCTTTTAATTTGGTCGGTAACACAGGTTTTTAAGTGACCCTCCATCAAAGCATCCTCAATCCCTGACAAAGCTTGTTTCACGGCTGAGGTCTGAGTAATGACATCAATACAATATTTGTCTTTATTTATCATTTCCTGTAAACCACGAACTTGACCCTCGACTATTTGTAAACGACGCAGAAGTTTTTGTTTATCTTTATTCATAACCAAAGTATATACCCCCCTAGGGTATTGTCAAGCAATTATCCAAAACGAGCTCTGCTAACTCGTACAGATTATCTCTGATTTTAGTTAGCTCTTCATCGGAGTATTCTTTCAATCTAGAATCGGTTTTTCTTAATTCTTCAATACTCAACATAGTTTTACCCTACACCCCTAAACACCATTGTTTTAGGAAATTAAAGTAGATTTTAAAGCTCTTATAATTTTATATTAGCCTCTACAAATTTATATAAGACTCTTACAATTTTAACATAATTTGCAACATTTTAAGCTATATTTTGAGCCAAATTGATAGAGCCGTTTCAAAGACTATTTTTTTGTAGAGAACTGCTTTAATTCCTAACTATAATATTCGATCAACTTCTATAATTTTACTGATAATTAAAGCAGTTATATGTTGTATTTGTTCGTTTTATAAGACCTTTTCCAAAATCATTTTTTTATAAGAGAGCTAACTCCTATACACTCATGTTTCCTTGTATTTGGGGTATGGCTACCCCTATACTGAAATGTAAAACATGGAAAAAGAGGCAGAGCCACACACAGTATCAGTTTAAGGAACAATGGATCTTGCTACAGGCATTTAAAGACTAGATATATCTTTTTAACCCCCACCCCTAGTTACTATATAGACCGAAGATCAAGAAGTTTAAGGCATTAATCAAATAGAAGATTGTGGCCTTGAACTCAAAAGATTCTGATTAGGGTTTAACTTCCTCTTTTAGAAACTTGTCACCATTTTCCATACCTTCCTTAGTATTAGCATACACATCATAATGAACTGGTGCATTAAATACTTCTTCCTTCATTGCTTCCCACTTTTTTACTACCTTATCTAACCATACATCAAATTTCACCTGTTCTATTTCCCTAGCTTCAAATAAATCCCATAAATATTCATGCGAAGCACAGACTAATACTGTAGTTTTTTTAGAATCATCATCTGAACTTATATTAATCCTCGTCCAGTAAGTATCTCTCCGGAATTCTTCTCTTAATTTTTCTACTTCAGTTTTCATCTCTTTATAATTATAATATCATAAGTCTATCAAACTTCTCTTTAAGTTTTCCTATCTTTTCTTTCAACTGTGGAGTTTTTATTTCCCTTGGATAAATATTAATGCCTTTATTAAGGATTGTCGAGAAACCATCTTCAGATGCTCCCCAAAAGTTATCTTTGATAATAGGCATAAAATTTTGAGCCATTTCTCGCATACTAAAAGTAATAGCTCCTAAGATAACATCGTTAATTTGATGTATCTCGCTACACTCATTATTAACCTGAACAACTGGATATATTATTTTATCTAGTTTTCTGTCTTTCCCATCTGGATAAAGAGAAAGACAATGTTCTGTCAAAACATGATTAAATTGTTCAACAAAGCTATCGGCCAACACCATTCCATTTTCTTTTAGTTCCGATAGGTATAAATTAAATTTATTTAAACACACATTAATAGCATATTTTTGTGCCCTTAAATACTTTTCTGGATCCATTCTAGATTTAAGTTTAAAGCCCAGAGCTATATTCCAGGTGTGGTAAAAGTCATGTGGCGATAGATAAATTATTATCTTAGAACTAGACTTATTAACCAAAACCAACACGGCTTCCTTTATTTTTGCGTGAATCTCTGGATCTAACTGACCTTTGTTATCCCAATTAAAATTAGGCCACTTAATAGGTCTCTTTTCTTCTATATTAAAGGATCTCTTAATATCGATAAGTTGTTTTGATAAAACTCTTATTTCAGAATCATCAACAATAAGACCGCCGTATACAAAAAATTCAAATTTTTCGTCTTTTTTAATGTTTGATTCATCTATGATAAAGAATTTCATTTCTGTTTTTCACCCATTATACGGACTAGTTCAAATGTAGTTGGTTCTAGCAAATCCCTTAAAAGATCTGGCGACGCTTTTAGTAATGCCTCTTTGGTAGTAATCCCGGCCGTGGCAAGCATAAGATATTCTTCACGTGACATTTCAATCGAAGGAATAAGAAGGCCAAAATAATCCGAAGGAATACCTGTTTCTAGGCTCTTAAGTAAATCCTCAAAAACTCTGTCGTCCAATGTTTCCCCAGGAAAAATAATCGTAGCAATTTTATGAACTGACCTAAGTTGGAAACGGGTAAAATCAGCAAATGTTCTTATGTTGCCATAACTAATATTGCCATAGTAAGGATGATTTGATTTGAATGTTTCTTCTATTTCCGCTGTTGAGATTCCCCTGATCCAATCAAACAAAACGGATGCCTTTTTACATCTAGCATAATATATGAATTCATCGCCATTTGTATATTTTTGTAACAAGCGAACAATTTCATTTCCAAATCTTTGGCTCGCTTCTCTAGGACGCTTAGCCTCAGAAGTTCCTTTTTTAAACATTGGAGTATATGCATTATCTGATTCTGGAAGCACCTGAACTATGGCCATTAAATCCTCGGCACTCAGAGAAGGATTTCTATAATCTTTCAATAACTCAACTAAACGCAAGGCGGATCGAAAAGACAACACAGATTCACCACATACTTTACCTAAGATGGTCAGATGGACTATACCGTTTTCTTCCTCAACTATGCCAAGTTTTAGCATTTCTTGATAAAGATTGTTTATCTCGTGTCTCATACTTTTCTCCCAATCAGGATTTTTCTTATTGGCGACATAACCACCATAAGTGTTTGCCAAGAGACTAACTAGATCATCTTTATGAACATCTCTGACTTGAACTAAAAGTTTTATTATCCATGTATTAAGGTCAGAAATATCAAAAGATGAGACTAGCGGCTCTGGTTTTCCTAAAACATACTTATTAAATAACAGATCCGGATTATGTTCGGCATCTGCCAAAATGATAGATTTTCCTTTTTCGTTATACCCTACACGACCTGCTCGTCCTGCCATATTTTTATATTCTGCAATGGTAAACAATCGACCATCATCACCAACAAATTCTTGTTCCGCCAAGATCGCAGTAGAGGCTGGTGTATTAATTCCCGCCGCCACAGTTGTAGTTGCTGCAAGCACTCTTATCTTACTTTTAGGATCACGAAATACTCGTTCTACAACCCTACGTTCTTCTCTACTTAGATTTGAATTATGAAATGCTGTGCCTCCTTCAAAGCAAGTCCTAAGTTTCGGAGAGGTGGAAGATGATACATGTTTTGGGAGTTTTTTAATTTCATCTGTTGCGGGCGGTAAACCGAGATCAGTCGCAAGATAAGACGCCGCTCCTTCGGTAAGACCTTTTTGATTGCGAAAAACGATAACTTTTTCATCTTTTTCCACTAAACTTTTTACAAGTGGGACGATCATATCTTGTTGGCTTGGTTTTTCCTTACGTTGAATAATATCGTGGTGTGGAATAAGCTGTTCGGTTTTGATTTCTCCTGCTTCTGAAAGATATTTAAACCGACCATCTCTACCCATGACACCCTCAATCAGAGGAACGGGTCGTGTGGTTGTTAGAAGTTTTCTGCATCCCAGCCAATCTTCAAAATTATTACTATCACCAATAACTGCTGAGAGAATAACTAACTGAGGATTTACTCCCCGTCCACGAGCAGTGATTAAATTAGTCAGAAGGAGTTCTACTGATATTCCTCTATTAGTATCGGTAATAAATTGAGCTTCATCCAAAACAACAAGACCAATCTGGTTTAAAACTGCCGGTAAGGAAATGCCCAAATTTAGAAACATTTCGTAAGTAAATAAGGCTATATCATATTTACCCTTTATAAACTCGTTGTTTTGATCAAGATAGTCTCCGGTGCAACGGATAATTCTGTAGCCTAGTTTGTTTTGGTAAAGATCGATAAACTGATCGTATTTTTCATTCACAAGCGCTTTGTAGGGAAAAAGAAAGACGGCTTTCTTACCAACTGAAACAACTTTAGCAGTGGCAAGTTCACCGACAAAAGTCTTTCCGGAGCTTGTGGGTGCGATAACAAGGACAGAATCCCCTTCTAAAATTCGATACTCGTTTATTGCTTCAAGCTGTAAATTGTTTAAACCGTTCTTAAACAACTCTTTCCATTCTTTTAGCAATTCGTCAGGTAGAGAAAACTTAGAAAGTTCACTAATGTCTTTAGTGATCTTAATTCCTTTTTTGTTAGGAAATGCTTCAAAATATTTCTGTCCCGCTTTTAGCTTGGGTATAGTAAGTCCACCAGTCACATGGTTTAGTAACACCGGAGTTTGGATTACACCGATTCTGCTAGCCTCAGCACGAACCACAGCCATAATATCGTCCATTGCTGTTAAAAGATTCACCGTATCATCTTTCCAAGTTTGCAACACATCTATGATGGCCTTTGTAAGAATTCCGTGTCCTGTCGACGGTAATTCGTAAGATGGCTCATCAAAATTTGAAGCGGCAATAATTACTCTTCCTTTGCCAGCAAGAGAATCTAGAGGATTGCCCATACTTTTAGGAATAGGACTGTCTTCTAGAACTTTAGCAGGTGCACCACCACTGAAACAACAATCTAGAATAAATAATATATTTTTCGCTTTACTTTTTTTGAAAAGCTCAGAAATATCACTCATCGAGATCGAGGTTTTGGTTAAATTTGTTAATTCAGTATCAAAACCGGTAATTCGATGGTCTCTGGAACCGTGTCCTGAATAAAAGATGATTAGAGTATCATCTTTATCTGCACGAACAAGACTTTCATTTAAAATTTCCCCTATTTTTGCTACCGTAGTCTCATTGCCAGTGATAATCTCACTATCGATTGTTAGGGTATCATTGAAAAGAGCCCACAATGCGACAGCATCATTCTTTGCCCCCACTAAATCTCGTATTGATGGGTCTTTATATCGATCAACTCCAATAAATCTTCCAATAATTGCCATAATGGGGCAATATTAACAAAAAATTAGGACACTTAATAGGCTTTCATTTTATACTCCCTAATTGGCTATTCTACGAGAAGAAAAATCAGGATATTTTCCGCCAAGACAAGATTTCTAGAGTTATTGACTGACTATCCCTTCACCATCAACAGACTCCCAAGAAACGGTAGTAAAGCTCCTAATATTAGTATTATAAATATAATATTAATGATAGTTCTTACCTTTTTATTCTCTGGGCGATCAATACCGCCCCGCCGCCGAATCAAATCCGCAATCCAAATAGTTAGAAGATACATGAAACAAAACTTTATAATAAAGCCTGAAATAGCAAAAACGGTTGCCATCGCAGGAGATAAAGAATGTTGAAGATTACCTTCCACAGTAGACAATACTGCAACGATTATAGTAACTATTGCTAAAAATTTTCCGTAGCTATGTTTTTTTGATACCCCATCCCCTTTTTTATTTATGTTCGTTTCCATTTTCTTTTTTATACTTAGCTGATAAACGCGATTCTGATTCGAGATTGCATTTTTGTAAGTAAGTTTCCATATATTCTCCCTTAGCAATCTCATTTCTTACGCAATCGTTATACGTTTTTTCTTCTTCCAATTTTTCAAGAGAATCTTTTTCGGCCAATTGCATATCGCTCAACATAACCTGATTTAGATGTTCTTGCGTCGCCTTCTTCTCCTCTGCTGTAAGCTGTTTATCAAAAATGGAGTGGCGAAAGAAAACCAGTATGAGGACAACCGCTAGGGTTACAAATATAATCTTTTTAAAAAGACCCCTCTGACTAGCAGATACTGAATTCCGCCTCATAGTTTCTACTCTTTCTTCTTCTGTCTGTTTCATATATTTTAGACGCAAAAAGCCCACCACATGGGCGAGAGGACGAACCTCTCCGTAACAGTTTCCCGCTACGGCTGATCAAAGCGAACCACATATGATGGGTTTTTTGCTTTGATCAGACTTTTTTCACCATGCCAATTGATTTTACTCACTGGTTTAGGCTACTTTTTCTCTTATTTAATTGTATTGATATTATATCAGAAAGGTATAGTATGAACAATAATAAGTTAAATCCATGGATAAATTCGAAGAACAGTTGTTGTCCGTATTGAATTTACTGTATAAAAAGTATCTTCTTGAAATGCCAGAAAATTCTAATGAGAAGAGTGTCCATGTTTCGATCTACCCCCGCGACATTCAGGACTACCAAATTTCCGTGGATACTCTCTGGGAAATTGTTTCCTTTTTAAATAAGAAGGAACCAAGAATAAAATTGCTAAATTTACTTGATGTTGATGATTTTTTAGCAGAAGAGCTATCTGAAAATAATCCGAGTATTTATGATATCGAGTTACCTTCTGATTTTAAAGATAAGTATAGGGAACTAAGAAACTTTTACTCTAAAAATACCCTTGGCAAAGATGGTGCAAAAATAACAATTTCTGTATCTCCTGTCCATGGTATTTATAAAAACAAAGACACAAGTCTGTCTTACGCAATAAAGGGAAAAAGATTAAAAATCGTTATTAGTTTAGCCAGTGGAAAAATTGTTGGCAGTAAACTCGCCGAGCTTTATTATGACAATAGTATACCAAGACTAAGTAGCGAAATTAAAAAAATAAATAAAAATTTCATAGAAAAACTAAATTTAAGCAAAAGTTTAATTATCAGACTTAAGACGGCGGGCTATGATTTAAACAATGAGGAGTATGAGATTGAGTTTTTAAATTTCAATAACTAGCTTCTAATTACTGTTAATAACTTACCTTTATAGCCTTTAAATAAGGCTTTTTAAATGTTTAAGCATAACTAGAACATAATTACAGCTTTCCTATTAATTTCATACCATATTTTTACCGCTCACTGATTTTTAATTCAAGGAGACGGAAAAATCTAGTGGAGATAAGCGATCAAAAGGTCGAACAATACATAGCTCTGTATTTGAAAAAATATGGAAAAAATATTGATAAGGTTCGTGCCCGAGACGAGCTTACTTCGCTTGTCTGTTTATTAGAAGCTGTTTATCAACATGTCAATAAAATCACAAAAAAATCATGACAAAAATCGAAGAATATTTAACCCAGAAGGGTATCTCCTTCCGGGTTAATGGTGACGAACTTATTACGAAATGCTTATTCTCTAATTGCGATTCTGATAGTCAAGGATCAGAAGCACACCTGTATTTTAACACAAAAACAGGTCAGTATCACTGCAAAAAATGTGACGCAAAAGGAAATTTATTCACCCTCCGAAAGCACTTTGGAGATAATACACCAGGGGAAAGTGATGAACCAAAAAGGAATGTCAGGACGCTAACCCCCGCCTTAGTAGAAAAGTATCATAAAGCCTTAACGCCTGAGATTCTAGACTATCTACACGCTAGAGGCTTCTCAGATGACGTTATAAGCTCTCATAAGCTCGGATACGGCTTCTTTTACAACAGATGGTGGATCACCATCCCGATTAAAGATATAGACGGAAATTATAGCTTTCTCAAGCTACGCCAAGATCCAAAAGGAGGCAAGGAAAAAATGACCTGGCCGAGTGGTATTGAAGCACAAATATATGACTGGGATAGCTTACTTTTTGCTGAAAATAGATTAGTAATTGGAGAGGGCGAAAGTGACATCCTTTTATTAAAATCAAAAGGTATACCCTGTATCACAAACACTCACGGAGCAAATACCGTTAAGGAAGAATGGATGGAACACTTTAAAAAAGACATCGAGTATTTTATCGTGTATGACAATGACACAGCCGGAAAAAGTGGAGCCTTAAAAATGGCAGATGCCCTACTTAAACATGGCTGTAAAAAAATAAATATTATTAATTTACCTGAATCAGTTGGTGACAAAGGCGACATAGGAGACTACATTATTAAACTTGGGCTACCGATTGAAGAATTATTCACAAAATATGCAAGACCTTATCCAGAAAGAATTGACACCTCACAGTTTAAAGAAATCAACATTGAGGAGGTATGCAAGATCTTAGATTCAGTAATAAAAAAAGATGACGCTAATAAGGCAATTACCTTTTTATCGATGCTAAATACCTATACGGAAGAATCTCAGTTAAATATATTCTTCAATGCCCCAAGCTCCACCGGTAAAAGTCATATTCCTCTCTCGGTTCTAAAGTTATTTCCGAAAGAAGATGTGATCACCCTGGCTTACTGTTCACCTACCGCTTTCTTCCATGAACAAGGAATCTACAACAAAGAAATGAATGTCATATTAGTTGATTTGTCTAAAAAGATACTTTGTTTTACAGATATGCCAGACACTTCTCTAATTTCTAGATTAAGACCGATCTTGTCGCATGATGAAAAGTTCACACGGCTGAAGATCACCGACAAAAATCAGAAAGGAGGGAACAAAACAAAGACGGTCATAATCGTTGGGTTCCCAAGCGTATATTTTTGTAGTGCCGGTTTGCGAGTCGATGAGCAAGAAAGCACTAGGTTTATTATGCTTAGCCCATCTATTGAGCATGATAAAATTGTGCAAGGTATTCAGCAGGTAATATCAAAAGAATCAGACCAAGAAAAATTTGCCTCAGAGATCAATAGTGATCCTGAAAGAATCTTACTTATGGAAAGAATAAAGGCTGTTAGACAGGAAAATATTTCCGACGTAAAAATAGAAAACCCAGGACTGATAGAAAAAATGTTTATTATCGATCACAAGAGTGTTAAACCCCGACAACAAAGGGACATAAAGAAAATAATTTACCTGATCAAAAGTTTCGCACTTCTGAATGTTTGGTTCAGAAAAAAAGAAGACAAGTATATCTGGGCGACAGAAACAGATATTGAGAATGCTTTTAAACTCTGGAATCAAATATCCTACGGCCAAGATTACGGTCTGGCTCCTTATATCTTCGAAATATATACGAAGATAATATTACCACTATGGAACGAACCCTCTCGTGACTTTGAAGATCTTTCGTCTTCTGAAGATAAAAAGAGAGGGATCACTAGGAGAGAAATTCTCAAAAAACACTTCGCCGTATACAAAAGGCCACTTAGCTCTATATATCTCCGACAAAACATACTCCCCCAACTTGAACAGGCGGGGCTTATCGCTCAAGAGAAAAGCCTAGCAGATGGAAGAGAAATGTTGGTTATTCCCCTAGAAACGGATGTCGATAATATTGGTAAAGAAGAAATACAGGGTGAGGGGGTAGAGGGTAAAATCACACAAGAAAAAATCGTGCTATAATTTACTAGCTGATCAAAGCAATATGAAAAATACAATTGCATGGGCAATATATGCTCGCAAAAGCACAGAATCAACTGACCGACAAATTCAGTCTATTGACGACCAAATCAATTACCAAAAAGAGACAGCCAAAAGAGAAGGCTTAAATGTTATTAAAATAATTAAGGAATCAAAATCAGCAAAAAGGACAGGAAAGCGTGAGGGATTTACTGAACTTTTGGATCTTATTGAACAAGGAAAAATAAACGGTATCTTAACATGGAAGATGGATAGACTATCTAGAAATCCAATAGATAGTGCATATATTCAGACCTTTCTTCAAGATAAAAAATTGCTCTGTGTAAAAACGGAAGGAAAAGATTATCTACCAGAAGATAATGCAATTATAGCGTCTGTCGAAAGCGGATCAGCAAATCAATATATCAGGGATCTCTCTAAAAACGTTAGGCGCGGCCTGAAATCAAAAGCAGAGAAAGGGTGGTTTCCCAATATTCCACCAATTGGATATCTAAATTCCAAAAATAGAGAAAGGGGCACAGAAACGATTTTAGTTGATGAAGAAAGATTCAAAGTGGTAAGAAAAATATGGGATCTCATGCTTACGGGTAATTATTCCCCTCCCCAGGTGCTAAAAATAGCCACGGACGATTGGGGTTTAAGAACTCCTCCCAGAAAGAAACTTGGTGGCAAGCCAATTTCTAGAAGTCATATCTACACAATGCTAACTAATGATTTCTACGCTGGTTATTTTCATTATGGAGATAAAACTTATCTAGGTAAGCATAAACCAATGATAACATCAGAGGAATTTGAAAGGGTTCAAGTTTTTCTTGGTAAAAAAGGTAGACCAAAAACCCAACTCAACAACTTCCCTTTTACTGGCATAATAACCTGTGCCGAATGTGGGGCAAGTGTCACGGCATCAAAAAAGAAAAAATTAGTTAAATCTACTGGCAAAATAGAGGACTACGTTTATTATCATTGCACTAAACGAAAAAAATACATTGACTGCAAGGCAAGACCAATGACATTAAAAGACTTGGAAAACAATATCAATGAAATCATTGAAAGTAATTTGATTGATCCGGAGTTTTATAAACTAGGGCTGGAGACTCTTAAGGAAATGCACAGTCTTGAAATAGACAAAAGACAACAAATATACGAGACTCAGTTAAAAAATGTTGAAGACACCCAAAAGAAACTGGATCGTGCTTTAACCTTTCTTTTGGATGGAACGATAACCAGAGACCAATACAACCTACAAAAGCAGGAACTTGAAGAATCTCTAATGAAAGAAAAAGTTAAACTTGGTGAGACAGAAAAACGAGCCCAAAATTGGACTCAGCTTACTGAAAATGTTTTACATTTTTCCACTTTTGCTTTAGAGGCCATCAAGCACGGAGAAATTCAAACTCAAAGAGAAATACTAAGCAGTTTAGGTTTGAACCACCGCCTAAATGGCAAAAAACTGTTTGTAGACCTACGTTCTTGGTTTGCAGTGCTTAAAAAGGGTGAACAAGAACTATTACCCGAAATAAAGGCGTTGGAACTAAATAAAATCATTGACCCACAAAGACGAAAAGAGGCTTTCGCCTCCATACGTCCTAGACTGTGCGCCGAGTTGGACTCGAACCAACGATGCCGTAAGGCCGGAGATTTACAGTCTCCTGGAATAGCCGCTATCCGATCGGCGCATGTGGCTATACTAGCATATTTTTAGATTTTTCCAAATTCAGGCCTTTTGCCTTCTTCCCCTTCACCTCAAAAATAAACTCGCCTTTTTTGTAGCCAACAGAAATCGTGCCACCAGCAACAAGTCCACGAGAAATCATCTGCGAAGCAACTGGATTAAGAATTTTATCTTGAATCAATCTTTTTAATGGCCGAGCACCATATTGCGGATTGTAACCTTCTTTGGCGAGATAAGAAACAACATCCTTACTAATAATTAATTTAATTTCTTTCTCCAATAATCTTTTCTGAACAATCGCAATCTGAATATCCACAATTTTTGCGACCGCCCGTTCACTCAAAATATCAAAAATAATTACATCGTCTAAACGATTTAAAAATTCTGGGCGAAAATGATCCTTCAAAGCTTTTGTCACTTTATCTTTTACATCTTCGTACTCAGCTTTTTGGCCTTTATTCATACTAAAACCAATCTCTTCCATCTTATCAATATATTGCGCTCCAATATTAGAAGTAAGAATGATAACTGTATTTTTAAAATTCACCACTCGTCCCTTGGCATCAGTTAAATGACCACTGTCCAAAACCTGCAGCAAAATATTAAAAACTTCTGGATGAGCTTTTTCAATTTCATCAAAAAGAATCACTGAATATGGACGATGACGTACCATTTCGGTTAAATTTCCACCTTCTTCGTAACCAACATAACCCGGTGGTGAACCAATTAATTTCGAAATAGCGTGGCGTTCCATAAATTCTGACATATCAACTCTAATCAAAGCTTTATCGTCATCAAACATAAATTCCGCCAAAGCTTTGGTCAGTTCAGTTTTACCCACCCCAGTTGGACCAAGAAAAATAAACGAGCCAATTGGGCGATTTGGATCAGCGATCCCCGCCCTCGATCTTTTCACGGTATCCGAGATTTTTTTGACGGCTATATCTTGACCGATAATTCTTTTTCTTAATTCCTCTTCCATTCGATTTAGTTTTTCTGCCTCGGCTTCGAGCATTCTTTTAACCGGCACACCCGTCCAACGCGAAACAATATCAGCAATATCTTCTTCGCCGATTTCTTCTTTCAACATTCGACGCGAACTTTGCAATTGCTTCAAGCGTTTAATTTTAATGGCTAAATCTTTTTCCATTTGAGGAATCGTACCGTAGCGAATCTCAGCGGCCTTAGCTAAATCTACTCTCGCCTCAGCCGATTCTGCTTCAATCTTGATCTGTTCTAAACCTTTTTTGAGAGCTTTAATCTCAATAATAGTTTCTTTTTCATTTTTCCACTTTATTTCTATCTCTGAAGTTTTCTCCTTCAAATCAGCGATTTCTTTTTCAATAATTTTAGTCCGAGTCTTGGCTTTTGGATCAACTTCTTTTTTCAAAGCCTCACGTTCAATTTCTAAACGTAAAACTCGACGATGAGTCTCTTCTAAAACTGGCGGCATATTTTCTAAAGAAATTTTTAAAGCTGAAGACGCTTCGTCAATCAAATCCACAGCTTTATCAGGCAAAAAACGATCGGTAATATAACGAGAACTTAAATTGACGGCCGAAATAATAGCATCATCAGTAATACGTACGCCGTGATATAACTCATACTTATCTTTCAAGCCACGCAAAATTGCAATCGCATCTTCGATTGATGGCTCACTGACATACACTGATTGAAAACGTCTGGTTAAGGCCGGATCTTTTTCAATCTTCTGAAACTCTTTAGTAGTGGTCGCGCCAATCGTCCTAAACTCTCCACGCGCCAAGGCTGGTTTCAACATATTTGAAGCGTCGAGTGAACCTTCAGCCGAACCGGCGCCTACAATAGAATGAATTTCGTCAATAAACACAATTATTTTCCCTTCTGATTTCTCAATCTCTTTAATAATATTTTTTAAGCGCTCTTCAAATTCACCACGATATTTTGTACCGGCGATTAATAATCCCAAATCGAGAGAAACTAATTCTTTATCTTTGAGCGATTCAGGCACATCATTTTGCGCCATCCGCAAGGCCAACCCCTCAACAATCGCGGTTTTACCGACACCAGCTTCTCCAATTAAAATTGGATTATTTTTTGTCCGCCTCGATAAAATTTGAATAATTCTAGAAATTTCATTGTCCCGACCGATGACCGGATCTAATTTATTCTCTTTGGCTAATTTAGTTAGATTTCTTGTATATTTAGAAATCGAACGATATTTTTTTACAGTCGGTGCCTCTGTTGTATTATTGGTTTTAAAATCGTTTATAATCTTAATAACTTTTATCCGATCGATTTTAAATTTAGTTAAAATATCTCTAGCTGGGCTCGCGATGTCTAAGACCGCAATAAATAAATGCTCTGTCGAAATAAATTCATCTTTTAATTCTTGAGAAATTTTTCCTGAGGTTTCAATCACTTGAGCCAATTCTGGAGTTAAATAGATTTGCATCGCTGGCGAAGAAACATTTGTGCCAGGAGAGGAAATACTATCAATAATATCAATTAGCGAATCGGTTAGTAAAATGACATCTATTTCCAAACGATCAAGAACCGAGGATACAATACTTTCTTCCTGCATAATTAAAGCAATCAAAAGATGTGTTGGATTAACATGGTTTTGACCACGCTCAATCGCTAGTTCATGCGCTCGGCGAATGACTTCTTTAGCTTTAGTTGTGAAATTATTGAACGGAGGCATAGCTGGTAATCTCAGGTTTTAAGACATTTGATGGTAAAAAATTGTATTGATTAGAAACATTTGAGCTAACTCGTAGGCCGACAACTTCGCCATAAAGATTAAGCAACGGGCCACCGGCAATACTATCAGCAAGATTAATATTCGTGGAGATAGCCACCACCTGGCGAACGAGTGGTGTGGTTGAGGCCGTAGAGCTAGTCGAAACTTGGGCGACTTGACCATCAGCCATCATTAAACTGGACACAATCCCAGTTGAAACGGCATTCTGGGTAGCCCCACCCCAGGCGATTACTGTTTGACCCAATTTCAAACTATTGGAATCGGAGATAGTCACAGGAACAAAAGTAATCGGATTTTGATTAGACTGAATAATTTTTAGAAAATAAAACTGTCCATTTTCCTTTTTTGGCAAAATCTGAACATTGTAACTAGTATTATTGTTTGTCGATACTGTGTACTTACCACTGACATCTGAAAACATATCACCAGTCACGATTAAGCCTTCCTTAGATACAACTGTACCAAGTCCAATAAAAACAGTTGGGGTGTCGCCCTCAGGTTTTGTATAAATTCTTACGATACTATCTTTGTTTTTAGCAACTGATTCAACAATTTTATCATCCTCCTTCACCACGATCGTTTCGCGAGTAATGACAGCGGCGGCATTGTTGTTTACAGCTGGCTCAGTCACCACTTTTTCAATCGTTCTTTCTACTACGCGATTAATTGTTTGGGTTACGCCCGGAGGAGCTTGATCCATGAGAGCAACAGTCACAATTCCAGTCGCAATAGATGTGACAAAGCTCACCAATAAGGTGACTAGAACAATTTGCTGTTTAGTGAGTTTTTCCATATCCATGACTATAGTATAAAACTTTTTCAAAAAATTGCAAGCTTTTGTTTTTCAACTTCGTTTTTCAAAATATTGACGACATAATCTAGCTCTTTTTTAGTTGTATTTTCGCCTAAAGAAAACCGTAAACTGGTTTGAGCTCGCCACTCTTCTCGAGACAAAGCCTTGACCACAAAGGATTCTTCAGCGTCACGTTCGCATGAACTTTTAGTCGAACAAAAAATTCCAGCCTCGTCCAAACACAAAACTAAAAATTCTGAATTAATTTCTGGGATTGAAATATTTAGGTTGTTTGGCAGTCTATTTTCTAAACCGCCATTCAAAATCGCATTTGGAATTTTGGTCTGAATTTTTTGCCAAAAATAATCACGAATAATTTTCATTTTTTTGTTTTTCTTTCCCCAATCTTTTCTAGCTAACTCGAAAGTTTTGGCTAAACCGACGATTAAAGGCACATTTTCGGTTCCCGATCTCAATCCTTTTTCTTGACCACCCCCAAAAATAATTGGTGACAAGTTTACACCCACTCGAACAAACAAAACACCCGCCCCTTTTGGCCCATTCATTTTTTGAGCATCTAAGGTCATCAAATCAACTCCCAACTGATTCATGTTTAAATCAAGCCACAACCCTGCCTGGCTCGCGTCGGTGTGAAAAAGAGGAAAAATCCCATCAGAAAAATCCTCTCCACTTAACGGAGTACCTAATCGTTCCGAGGAATTTTCTGATGGTATTTTATTATTTTTTCTGGCATGTCTAATTTCTTTTGCAAGTTCTCGAATTGGTTGAATCGTCCCAATTTCATTATTAGCATAACCAATGGACACTAAAACTGTATTGGGTTTAATTAGTTTTCGTAAATCTTTGGGCTCAACAAGACCCTGTTCGTTTACCTTCAAATAATCAACCTTCGCTCCCCGTCTTTCTAATTCTTTAAAACATTCAGTAACCGAACTGTGCTCAATATTTGTCGTAATAAAATGTAGACTAGAAATCTTTCTCTCTTGTCTCTCTAGATAATTTACTAAGCCAAAAATCGCTAAATTATTTGACTCCGTTCCACCAGAGGTAAAAATAATTTCATTCGGTCTTCGAAACAAGGTCTCGACCACAGTTTGTCTTGATTTTTCAATAGTTTGTTTGGCCAAAACTCCCATTTTTGTGATTGCGCTGGGATTACCAAAATTCTCAGACCAGTATGGCTTCATAGCCAAAATCACCTCCGGTCGCACTGAGGTCGTCGAGGCATTATCTAAATAAATCACCTTCTTCATTACCGCATCATATATAAAAGTCTCCGCCTTTGCAAATTCCCTCAAATACTGTATAATCCCTAACAGTATGGAGTTTGAAATATACATTTTAGGCGCCTTGGCGCTAGTCATCGTTATTCTCTTTATTTGGGTCATTTGGCTGCAAAATAAATTGGGGAAATTGCTGGTTGGCAAAACAAAAAACCTGGACGATTCTTTTGCTTTATTAGAAAAGGAAATTTTTGATTTAAAAAAGTTCAAGGATAAAGCCGAGGTGACTTTCAAACACAATGATGTTCGTTTAAAGAAAACTGTGTCTGGTGTAGAGACCGTTCGGTTTAATCCTTTCAAAGGAGATGGCTCGGGTGGAAATCAGAGCTTTGCCACCGCCTTTCTGAACGAAGAAAAAAATGGAGTGGTCATTTCTAGTATGTATTCTCGCGACCATGTCAGTGTCTTTTCAAAACAAATTAAAAACCTGCACTCAGAGCAAGGAGAGCTAACAGCTGAAGAGAAAGACGCTTTAAATAAGGCCAGCGCCGCAACCGAGACAAAGTAACAAAAAATATGAACGTTTTTCGTTTAAATTTAAATTCAACAAATCAATATGGACAAAGCGAATGCACAAAAGCAAATCGAGCGTCCGCCCGTGATCTGTATCATGGGGCATATTGATCACGGGAAAAGCACTCTCCTTGATTACATTCGTAAGACTAATATTGTAGATAAAGAAGCTGGTGGAATTACGCAAAAAATTTCCGCTTACGAGGTTGTTCATAATGGTAAAAAAATAACCTTTCTTGATACACCTGGCCACGAAAGTTTTGTAAAAATTCGTCAACGTGGAGCAAGCGTTGCAGATATTGCGGTATTGGTAGTCTCGGCGGAAGACGGAGTAAAAAAACAAACCATTGAAGCACTAAAATGTATTCAAGAAAGTGAAACCCCTTTTATTGTTGCAATAAATAAAATCGATAAGCCAGGGGCAGATATTGAAAAAACAAAAATAAATCTTGCCGAGAACGAAATATACTTGGAGGGTTATGGTGGTAATATTCCTTTTGTTCCTATCTCAGCCAAAACCGGCGAAGGTATCAAAGATCTGCTTGATTTAATGCTTCTGGTAGCCGAAATTGAAGAGCTGAAAGGCACGCCTGAAAAAGCTGCCGAGGGGGTTGTGATTGAGGCAAATCTCGACAAACAGAAAGGTATTTCAGCGACAATGATTATAAAGGATGGTTCAATTAAAAATGGTATGTTCGTTGCTTGTGGGAAAACTATTGCTCCAACTAGAATGATGGAAAACTTTCTTGGGAAAAAAATTACCGATGCCACTTTTTCTTCGCCGATCAGAATCATTGGTTTTGATTCTCTACCCAAGGTTGGTAATAAATTTTTGGCTTTTGATGAAAAAGAATCGGCTCTAGAATATATTACTAAATATCAAGAACCAAAAGTAATAAGAGAGGTGGTTGATGAATCCGCGGAAAATATTGGCGTGATTAATGTTATTATTAAAGCCGATGTTTCTGGTTCGATTGAAGGTATTGAGCACGAATTAGAAAAAATCAAGAGTGAGAGAATGAAAGTCAAAATCGTTAATTTTGGTGTCGGCGATATTACCGACAATGATGTGCAAATGCTCGCCGGCCGACCAGATTCTCTAATATTAGGGTTTAACGTCAAAATGGATAATCAGGCAAAAGCATCAGCGGAAAAATCTGGCATCAACATAAAAATATTTGATATTATTTACAAACTTACAGAATGGCTGGTGGAAATGGCGGAAAGTAAAACCCCAAAAATTGCCGTCGAAGAAATGACCGGCCGAGCCAAGGTTCTAAAATTCTTTAGCGCTATGAAGGATAAGAATATTATTGGCGGACGGGTCGAGGACGGTGAAATAAAAGTTGGTGATGAAGTTAAAATTTTACGCCAAGAAACAGAAATTGGTCGTGGAAAAATCCGTGAATTACAACAGCAGAAAGAAAAAACGAGTGAAGTTCGTTCTGGAGTAGAATTCGGTTGCCAATTACAAAGTTCGATTACACCAGCACCAGGAGACAAGTTGGAAGCTTTTAAGTTTACTCAAAAATAAATATAAAAAAATGACCACTACCTTTCGAGACGAAAAACTAAAAGATCAAATTAAAAAATGGGCGGCGGAATTCCTACAACGAGAATCAAATGGTAATTCCTTGATCACTGTGACTGACGTAAAAATATCAGCTGATACCAAGGAAGCAACTATACTTTTTACTGTTTTACCAGAAGACAAACAAGAAGCGGCGTTAGAATTTGCCCGTCGCCAGCTTAGCGAATTCAGAGTATTTCTGGGTGAAAACGTAAAAATAGGTCGAATGCCGTTTTTTCATTTTGACATCGATCGCGGAGAAAAGCATCGCCAAAGAATTGACGAAATCACAATAAAAAATTAAGATAGAGGGACGGCGTAGTAGCCAAGTGGTAAGGCAAAGATCTGCAAAATCTTTATACGGCGGTTCAATTCCGCCCTACGCCTCAGCGGTCGTTTGAAAATTAAATATGCCCGGATGGCGGAACTGGTATACGCGCACGACTTAAAATCGTGTCTCGCAAGGGATGTGGGTTCGATTCCCACTCCGGGCACCAG
>Ga0172380_10000393_pt1 | contig 87594 bp, 102 predicted proteins | sample Leawe162metaG_FD_119747 | JGI IMG/M metagenome (GOLD analysis project Ga0172380, IMG submission 119747) | Leachate microbial communities from a municipal landfill in Southern Ontario, Canada - Leachate well 162 metaG | ecosystem: Engineered > Solid waste > Landfill > Unclassified | place... | reverse complement strand
TGAGAACAGGGTTCAATTCCCTGCACCCCGACAGTTTCGGTTTCGTATGCGGGATTGGTTTAGTGGTAGAACACGTCCTTGCCAAGGATGAGACAGGAGTTCGATTCTCCTATCCCGCACACAAAAATAGCCCTTAACGGGGCTATTTTGCTTTATAATGCAAGAAAAAACACCTTAGATAGAATAAGGTGTTTTTTCAAATTTCATATTTAAAAGCTTAAATTACTTAACTGCGTCCTTAAGAGCCTTTGCTGCTCTGAATTTTGGAACTGTAGTTGCAGCAACCTTAACCTGTTCTCCAGTCTTTGGATTGCGAGCCATACGAGCTGCACGAGCCTTAACTGAGAAGATTCCAAGACCTGCTATTGATACTTCGCCGCCTTTTTTCAAAGTTGCAACGATTGCATCAAATATACCGTTCACTACTTCTTCTGCTTGTACCTTTGTACCACCTAGCTTTTCGTGAACCATTTCTACTAATGCTTGTTTATTCATATTTTTTGTAGCGCCTATTTTTGCAAATAGGGGGACTAGTTGAATAATATTTCGACCGTTTGCAAACGATCCCTGGTAAACAGGAGTAAAAACATTATACACCAATGGATTTTAAAAGGGAAATATTGACTTTTGTTTTATAAACGGTATATTTTATTTAAACATAATATTTAATAAATATGAAAGTAGAATTAAGTTATCGAACGAAGATTTTTTTGGTCAAAATCAGGGCTATATCTAGAAGGATATTTAACTATTTGGGTGATTTATCTTCCCGAATTCCTGAAGCCTTAAAGAATCTGTAACACATTTAAAACCCAATATTATATGAGCCCTAGAAGTTCAAACTCACAAAAGACACCAAGGAAAAATGGTGTAGTTGGCGCAAACAAAAATGATGCGCATGAAAAAAGAGCTGAAAAGCAAATCGCAATTAAAAAAAGAAAAGAAAAAAGCAAAAAGCAAAAAAATCTTTTTGTTTTGAAGAAGAAGAAAAAAAATTCTACTTCTAATTCTGAATTGCCTGAGGGGTTGAGAATGAAGGGTTGGTTTGGAGATTAAAAATATTATACCGATTTGGTTGTTGGCATGATGATTACAAAAAAAAGAGGGCTTCGCACAGAAATGTGACGAAGCCTTTTTTCTTGCTTAATTCTCATATTATGGTATTGTTAATCTTGTTCCGCAGCGAGTGAATGCTCTGACTATTCGCAAGAATAGAAGGGGAGGAAAGTCCGAACACTCAGTGAATGCAAATTCATTAAACGTAGCAGGTAACGCCTGCCGTCGGCAACGATAGAGGTGCGAGCAGAGACGCCTGATGCTGAAAGGCTAGGGTATCTAAAATTTATTTTAGATAAATCTCTATAGTGATATAGAGGGTGAAACGGCTAAATCCTTACGCGAGTGCAAGATCGTGTCCCCCACCACTTTTACAAATTAATTATGTTCTACGTATATATTTTAAAAAGTTGTTTAGATAAAAAGCTTTATATAGGCTATACAAATGACCTTAAGAGAAGATTTTCTGAACATAATTCAGGCTTGAATGCTTCAACTAAAAACAGAAGACCATTTGAACTTGTTTATTATGAATCATATAAATCTAAAATAGATGCGATGGAGCGTGAAAGAAAGTTGAAGCAATTCAAGAATAGTTATACTGAATTGTGTAAAAGAATAAAGAATAGTTTGTAAAAGTGGTGGGGGAAGAATCGCTCGAGCTATATGGCGACATATGGCCCAGATAAATATTCACTTAGAAACAGAATTCGGCTTACGAATGCGAAATATATGGAGATACACCAGACCAAAGCTGGTGTATTTTCACGTCTGGGTGTTTGCATGCTATAATCGTTCTAACTATGAGTAAAAAAGTAACAAGGACATTTTTGCGGACAGAGGAGGGGATGATCAGATACATGCAGATATTTGAAGAAAGAAAAAAATTGGGTCAAAAACCTAGTCATTTTACAAATTGGCAAGATGGATTAATTAAGGAATTTAATCTCTGGGTTATTATTATCAATCAGTTTCCCTATGATGCAGTGGCGAGTGTTAGTCATATGATTATTACAAAGAGGGAGGTCGGATTTGATTGGACTTTGCTGACGACAGAAGAACTTGACGAATATGAATTGATCAAGAAGACATATCTAGCAGAGCACTATGATGCTATATGGGAGAATCTACCTCGTGGTTCGACTGTATCCCACCACTTTCATTTGCACTTGATAGTTCTAAAAAGAGAAGAGTATTAATATAAAATCCCCGAAGCGTGAGCTTCGGGGATTTTATATTTAGTTATCTTGCGAATTCTACGACTCTGTTTTCTCGGATCATCGTTACCTTGATCTCTCCTGGGTAGGTGAGCTCTTGTTCGATTTTCTTTGCTATCTCACGAGCCATATCCTTTGCCTGTACATCTGTGACTTTTTCTGGAGTTACAAATATTCGGATTTCACGGCCTGCTGCTAGAGCATATGATTTCTCTACTCCGTCGAATGTCTTGGTCAGTGCCTCGAGATCTTGTAGACGCTTTATATAGTTCTCTACACTATCACGTCTTGCACCTGGGCGTCCTCCTGATATATGGTCAGCTGTTTGCACTATCACTGCCTCGATAGATTCATGAGGGCAGTCATCGTGGTGGGACTTCATCGCTGTGATGATACGTGGGTCAGCTCCGAACTTCTGGAGGATTCTGATACCGATGTCGATGTGTGTACCTTGGACTTCGTGGTCTAGGGCCTTACCGATATCGTGTACGAGTGCACCTGCCTTTGCTATTTGGATATCTGCACCTAGCTCTTCTGCTAGCATCCCTGCGATGTGTGCCATCTCGATAGAGTGCTGGAGAACATTTTGTCCATAACTAGTACGGAAGTAAAGTCTTCCTGCTATCGCTACGATACGTGGGTCAAGATTGAATATTCCACATTCGTATACTGCCTGATCTCCCTTGTCTTTGATGATCTTGTTTATATCCTCTTGAGCTTTGGCTACTACTTCCTCGATCTTTGCTGGTTGGATTCGGCCATCAAGGATAAGGTTCTCCAATGCTAGACGGGCTACTTGTCTGCGAACTGGATCAAATGAAGAGATGACTATCGCACCTGGAGTCTCGTCTATCACTAGCTCTACTCCGGCTGCTCGCTCGAATGCGCGGATATTTCTACCTTCTTTACCGATAATCTTTCCCTTGATCTCATCATTTGGGATATTTACTGATGTCATCATCATCTCACTAGCAGTTGAAGCTGCAAGGCGGTTGATAGATGTAGATAGGATATCTTTTGCACGACGATCTAGCTTTTCGGCATTTGTAGTCTCCATCTTTTGCATGCGGACTAGCAAATCTTCCTCGTACTTTACTTCAATATTCTTCATGAGGAGTTCACGAGCATCATCGGATGATAGGTGAGCCACCTTTTCCAATTCTTTTTGCTTTTCCTCTTGCATACCATCGACACGCTCTTTGATCTTCTTTACCTCTTCTACTTTTGTCTTTATCTTTTCAACTTCTTTATCAATCTCGGCTTGGCGACTATCTAGCATCTCATCCTTTTTTACCAGGCGACGCTCTGTCTCTTTCCATTCAGCCTCTTTTTTCTTTTCTTCTGCGTGAAGCTCAGCTACTCTCTCCTCGGTCTTTTTCTTGGCCTCGTCGACGACTTTCTGTGCTTCTTCTTTTGCGGCCATCATCATCTGCTTGATCTCAAGGTCCATAGAACCTTTTTGTCCAAGAGAGATGATCAGACGCAAATAATATCCAATACCTACCCCAGCTAGTGCGGCGGCAATCGATATGATTATTGCTGTTAAACTCATAAATGTGACTGTGTCACTTTAAAATACTACGCTTTATAGGCGCTTTAGAATATAGGTATTTTTGTACAAACGGGGGATTGAAAGGAAAATTTTGTTCATAGAAATAAATATCATTTTGGGAATTACCAGATAAACCGTACTTTAAATTAGACACTCTTCTAACTATTAAAATTCGATAACTATATAATACGCCAAAAAGGTCAGTTTGTACAGTGTCGTGTTTATTTTGAGATGGGTATCGATATATAGAATACAGACCCTCGGTCACGACCGTGTGATTTGAAAGATATACTTCCTCCATGCATCTCCATAATCTTTTTGGCCATATAGAGTGATAGTCCCATTCCGTCTGTGTTCATCTTGACTGCTTCGGTGCTACGGTAGAATTTGTCTCCGACATTGCGGCGGTCTTTCCAGTTCATGCCCATACCACCATCATGTATAGATAGATTGATACTGCTACCCGATACTCCAGCCTCGATAGAGATAGTGCCTTCAGGTTTTGAATACCAGATAGAGTTCTCCAGCACTGCGTGAATAGCAAATGAAATCTTTTTTGTATCTGCAGTAAATAGGGGGATAGAGTTAAATGCTGGAATTTGGAGCTTTAATTTCTTTTCATTTATCGGATTGTTGAATTTTGCTATGCCATCCTCGATAATCTCGCGTAGGGATATAGTCTTCATAGCATATACGGATCCATTGTTTAGATCTTTGATGCCGGCTAGTGTATCTACTATCTCTAGGAGATGATTTGTAGAATAGGATATGTTTTTCGCAATTTCCATCTGTTCTGCTAGAGTAGTCTCGGGTTTTAGATTGTCACTCATCCACTTTATACGGGTGAGTGGTGTACGAAATGTGTGATTCACGATAGATGTGAATGATTTTTCGACAGCGACACTATCCGTCTTGATCTTTAGGCAGTAGATAAATAGTACGATTACTAAAATAGTTAATATTATGATTTCCATAGGTCTATTATACTATGTTTTTTGCTATAATAAACTAATGCAAAATTTACATTCATTTTACAACCTAGATTCAAAAGTTGTTCTAGAAAATTTAAAAACAGATATTTCTGGTCTTTCTGAAAAAGATGTAGAACTCAGACAAAAAGAATATGGTAAGAATATATTTGAAGAAAATAGTAAAAATGGCTTGATCCGTACATTTTTTACTCAATTCCTGAATCCATTGATATTTATACTTATATTTGCCTCCCTCGTCACTGTCTATTTAGGGGAAAATATGGAGACTATAGTGATCTGGGCCGCTATTCTAATAAATGTTCTCCTTAGTACTTATCAAGAGTATCGAGCAGAGAACACTATCGAGAATTTAAAAAAATTCATTAAAAATAAAGCCCTAGTTAAAAGAGACGGAGAGATTATAGAGATAGGAGCAGAAGATTTGGTTGTGGGGGATATCGTTGTTTTGCAGTATGGTGCTCGAGTCCCTGCCGATATAAGATTGATCGAAGTTACAAATTTAAAAACTGATGAGATGATCCTAACAGGGGAATCTCTACCCGTGGAAAAAATTGAGGGGGTAGTCACAGATTCACTAATCACAGAAAGACGCAATTATTGTTTTTGTGGTACCTTGGTGACAAATGGAAATGGGGTGGGGGTTGTTACGCATATAGGTGAAAATACTGAAATTGGTAAAATAGCACACACATTGGCAAATACAAAAAAAGTATTGACCCCTGTTCAATCTGCGGTGAAAAATGTTTCTTGGTATATACTGATCGTTGCGATTTTGATAGTATCTTTTGTATTTATCTTGGGTATATATAGAGGAGAGAATATATTTGAAATGCTAGTCCTGGCTTCTGCTGTAGCTGTAGGTGCAGTGCCGGAGGCTTTGCCTATCGCCCTCACGGTGATACTCTCCGTTGGAATTTTGAATATTTCAAAAAAAGGAGGATTGATTCGAAAATTATCTGCGGCAGAGACCCTAGGGTCTACGACTTTGATTTTGACAGATAAAACAGGGACTTTGACTGAGGGCAAGCTCAATCTTGAAAATATTTTACTTCTAGATAAAGGTTTTAATTTTAGTGATATGCCGGTATTTGATGTAGGCAATTTGTCAGATAATCAGAAAAATATTTTAATTAAAGCTAGGAAAAATTTCTCTGTTGTTCTCCGCAAGAATGATGAAAAGGGGATAGAATATTCCGGCAATGCTTTTGAAGTGATCTTGTCTAGGATTATTGACGGGCAGAATATTGACCCAGATTTTAAAATAAATAGCGTCAAGATCATATCATCTTTTAATTCAACAAATAAATATTCCGTATCATCATCTGATAGTTTATTTGTATTTCTAGGTGCACCAGATATTTTAATAAATAATTCTAATCTTGATGATGCTCATAAAGCAGAATTATTAAAAAACATAGACTTTTTGAGTAGTGAGGGTAAAAGATTAGTAGCTATAGCTCAAAAGAGTGAAGATGGTGGTTCTAATCTGGGTGATTTGAATTTACTAGGTCTCTTTGTATTCTCGGATTTACTCAGAGATGGGATAAAAAATGATATCGATGAGATAGTAAAGAGAGGTGTGGCAGTCAAGATGATCACAGGGGACCTTCCGGGGACAGCTAAATTCATAGGGGAAAAAGTCGGGATAAATGCGAGCGAGGACGAGATCTTGACCGGTTCTCAGTTGGAAAATATAAGTGATGAAGATTTATTAGAAATATTGCCTAAGATTAAAATATTTGCCAGAGTTACCCCTGAAGATAAATTGAGGATAGGCAAGTTATATCAAAAGCTCGGTGAGATTGTGGCTATGACTGGGGATGGGGTGAATGACTCTCCATCATTAAAAGCAATGGATATAGGGATATCTCTATCTTCTGGTAGTGAAGTTGCAAAAAGTGCAGCAGATATGATTTTACTAAAAGATAACTTTAGAACTATTGTAGATACAATCGCACTTGGGCACGGCATAAGGAAAAATATACAAAAGGTCTTTGTGTATTTGATGTCGAATTCTCTTGATGAAGTCTTTGTTATCACCGGTTCACTTATCGCAGGGCTGGCTCTACCTCTGACTGCATTGCAGATCATATGGGTAAATGTCCTCACGGGGACACTACCAGCTATCGCTTTTGCTTATGATAGGAATAATATATTAAGGACTAAAAATAAAAAAATATTTGATTTTAAAATTAAATTTATGGCTTTGGGTATTGGTACGGTGTCTTCTTTGCTACTCTTTGTCCTATATTATTTGTTAACAAAAAATATTTTTGATATTAAATTGGCACAGTCAATATTCTTCTTGTGTTTTGCCTCTTATATATTGATAATTTCTTATTCGTTTATCGATCTGGATAAATATATTTGGGAATATAATCTTTTTGGTAATTGGCGCTTGAATCTTAGCGTATTGATAGGATTGATTTTAATCTTTGCGACAATTTATACAAAGACTGGGCAAGACATATTTGGATTAATCTCTGTTCCATTTGATTATCTGTGGATTTTATTTGGATGGCTCGCTGTAAATGTATGGGTGATAGAATTTACAAAATACTTCTTTATAAATAAACACAAACATATAAAATAAAAATCTGCCCAAGGCTCGCGCCTTGGGCAGATTTTTTTGTTTTACTTTTTTACTTTTGTGATTATCTGGTCGATGATACCGTATTTCTTGGCTTCATCTGCATTCATCCAGTAGTCGCGATCTGCATCTTTTTCTACATCTTCAAATTTCTTGCCTGTATTCTTGGCTAGGATTTTGTTCAATGTATCCTTGCTTCGTAGTATATGCTTTGCATTTATGGCGATATCACTAGCCTGACCCTCGGCACCACCCATCACTTGGTGGATCATCACCTCAGAGTTCGGTAGAGTAAATCTTTTACCTTTTTCACCTGCAGATAGGATGAGTGCTCCCATAGATGCGGCGATACCTACACAGATAGTCGATACATCACTCTTGATAAAGTTCATAGTGTCGATGATAGCGAGACCTGCCGTTACAGATCCACCAGGGGAATTGATATATAGTGAGATATCCTTCTTATTATCAGTATGCTCTAGGTACAGGAGCTGGGCGATGACAAGGTTGGCCATATGGTCATCGATAGGGCCGGCTAGGAAAATAATGCGCTCATTTAAAAGGCGAGAGTATATATCATATGCTCGTTCACCGTTGCTTGTCTTTTCTATTACTGTTGGGATTAACATGGGTTAGGTTCTAGTGACTAGTTGCTAGTGACTAGGGAATTATTGGTAATTGTAGGGTTAGTATAACAGATAATTCTCCTCTTGAGGAGTACCCGTAGGGGGAGGTGGATGGGCCCTGTCCACCCCGTCTTTTGAGTACAAAATCCACCCCTCAATAGGGGAATTTTTTACCTTGACAAATAGGGTACAAATATGATATAATATGAGCAAAATATAAACCAATTTAAAATGAAAAATAAATTTTTCTTTTCCGCTATTTCGATAGCGATGATCTTTGCATTTATCTTTGCATCGAGTTCTTGCCAAAAGGAGTGTCTGACATGTGGTTACAATAAAACACCTCCCCCAAAACAGGCGGTAGTTGTAGTACCTCCACAACCTCCGGTAAAAATGCAGATGTTCGAATGGATTATTCCAGGCGGAGCTAATTTCACCGGATGGTGCTTCTGCTACTATCTGCATTACGGACCATGGGTAGATGTCCGAGACAAAGATGGAAACGATTTACATAGGATACGTTGTAATGATGAAGCAATCCTAAATAAGCTTGATGTGGATCATTGCTTTTGGGATTATTCTACTGGTCCAGCAGGTATTGGTGGTAATGGTGATGCTATAGTGGTGAAGTACGAAGATGGTACATTAGCCAAAGTAGACGGCTATCCCAAATACATTGAATCTACATTCTTGGTGACCCATTTTTATGGTAAGACTCTGGGTAAGAGTGGTTTTGATAGATATTCCGAGCTACCTTACTCTTATTTTGACCAATTCGATTACAATTCTTTACCAAAAGAATTTAAATTTGAGTTAAACCTTGGAAATTTAAAGTACAAGGACACTATCGAATTCAAAGTGGATACATCAAATGCTGTTATTCACAAATTAGACCTAAATAAGTAAAAATAGGAAAACAAATAAAAAAGACCGAAGCGTTTATGCTCCGGTCTTTTTTCTTTCTAGTTACTAGAAACTAGTTACTGGAAACTAATCTTTATTGATTCTCTAGGAAAGAAAATACTTTTTCATTGCCAATCATCTGTTCTACATATGCACGAGCTCGGATTGGATCCGCATCTTTGTACATATTTACCAATACGTCTACTTCTTTTTGAACTTCTTCATCGCTTGGTCTTAGATTTTCCAATTCCATCAAGCGGTGTATGATCATAGCTAGTTTTGCACGCTTTTCTGCCTCTGGCTTCCATTCATTTCTCAAGTCAGCCTCTGTTTTTCCTACTTGAGTCAAATATTCATCGAATTTGAATCCCATCTGAGTCACATCTGCTTCTAGGCGGTACATCAGCTTGTCTGATTCTGCATTTACTAGGATTTCAGGTAGTTCACCCTCTGTCTGTTCTAGTAATTTCTCGATGATAGCTAGACGGCGTTTGTCCTTTTGGTCAGTTTCCTTTTCTGTCTTTAGATTCTCAGCAATTTTTGCCTTTAATTCTGCTACATTTTCAAATTTACCGATTGATTTTGCAAATTCGTCATCGATCACAGGTAGATCTTTTTCTTCTGGTTCTGGGTGTTCTGTGTGGGGTGTACCTGGTTCATCATTCTTGTGAAGATCTTGGTGAGCACGCATTTTACGTAGATCGAGTAGAGTTTTTTCGATATCTGCCTCTTCTATCACAACCTCTTTCTTGTAATCTTCCTTTGCGTTCTCTTCTTTTGCTATTTTCTTGTAGTCTGGGAGCTTTATCTCTGGTAGAACTGCTGTTTTGATCTTGAATTCAAGGTCAGAACCACGAGCAATCTTTGTAATACTGATCTCTGGGCGACCGATAGCATCGATCTTTTCCTGTTCGATGATTTCTGCGTAAGATGCAGTGATTGCACGCTCTGCCATCTCTTCTAATAGCATCATATCGTTGATATTTTGCTTTATTATCTCAGCCGGAGCTTTACCTGGGCGAAAACCTGGTAATTCTATTCTCTCTCCTAGGTGTGCTAGGGCCTTGTCCTCATAGGACATAAATACTGCACTCTCTATAATACCAGTGATTTCTACCTCACTTTTTTCTAATTTTGTTACTGTTGTTTTGATCATATGTGTTCACAGTCTATATAAATAACACCTTTTTGTCAAAAAAGCCTCTGCAATTAATAATTGCAGAGGCTTTATTCTCATAAATATGAGATTAATTTTTTTCGGTAAGTATGTTTACCCAATTTTCTAAGAGACTTTTCTTTTATCTGGCGTACACCCTCCCTGGTGATTTTCATTATTTTGGCTATGTCTTCTAATCTTAGTGGGGCATTGCCGTCCAATCCATAATAATAGATTAAAACCTCTTTCTCTTTTTCGTTTAATGATTTATTTATAACTCTTTTTAATTCAATACTAAGAGATTCTTTCATTAAGATTGAGTCAGGGCTCTCTTCTTGATTATCGATGGTGTCTAAAATAGTGATATCGCCTTCTTCACTGATAGGGGAATCTAGAGATAGATGTTTTGCGCTTTCTAAATAATGGTTAAAACTTTCTTTATCTATGTCTAAATATTCCATAATCTCTTCGTCGCTAGGTTCTCTCCCTAATTCTTGCCCAAGCTGTCCCGTTTTTGCATTTATTTTATTACCCAGAACAACTTTGTTTAATGGTTGACGAATCATTTTGGCGCTATTCACTATAGCCGCGATTATTGATTGACTGATCCACCATACTGCATAAGATATAAATTTAAATCCACGGGTCTCGTCAAATTTTTGGGCCGCCTTGGTTAGTCCGATACTACCTTCATTTATCAAGTCTCCCAATGATAATCCTTGGTTCTGGTATTGTTTTGCTACTGATACTACAAACCTCAGATTTGAGGTCACTAGTTTTTCTAGGGCTACGTGATCTCCATCTCTTATCCTTTGTGTTAGAGATATCTCATCCTCATCGCTAAGGAGTGGTGTCTTGCTCATTTCGTTGAAAAATACATCAAGAGATCTGGCGTCCCTATTTGTGAATTGCCTTGAAATTTTTAATTGTCTCATGGTTTTGGGTTTTTTCTTTAGAATAGCATTAATTTGTATTTTGTCAAAAACAATAAAACACCCCTATAAATAGGGGTGTTTTATATGTATTAGTCCAGTTTTGGAGCGTATTCTTTTGCGTATTTCTCTTCGCATTCTTTTAGGACTTTGATTGCTTCCTCTGGTCCGTAAAATGTCTCTACTACTCCTGTGCCTGGTTTCTTTAGGTATTTTATGTTTTCCCAGAAATATTTAGTCTCTGTTTTAAAGTATTCACCTAGATCTTCTACTGTCTTGATGTGGTCAGAGCGACGATCATCAGCTAATACTGCAATGATCTTGTCGTCTACCTCACCACCATCTACGAATTTCATTACACCGATAACTCTAGCTTCTACTAGGGATCCTGGTACTAGAGGTTCTGTGATGTTCACAATCTCTACATCTAGTGGATCACCATCATAATCCCAAGTCATAGGGATAGCTCCGTATGTAAATGGGTATGCGAGTGTTGAATATCCTACACGATCGAGCTTCAGCTGGCCTGATTCTGTAATCATCTCATATTTATTGATAGATCCTGCTGATACTTCGATAATTGCATTGATTACACCCTTTTCTTCGTTTGCAAATGCGGGTAGCACGTGCAATAGGTTATACATGTATTTACTAGGTTTTTGGTTTATGTTTGCCATAGGATTTAGTTATAAAGTTTATAATGTCAAAAGTTATAAAGTTGTTTTTATTTATGACTTTCTACTTTCTACTTTCTACTTTTTACTTACTGTCTGTTCCATCGTCGACGATACCGTCATCGATAGATCCTTCATCTATTGTATCACTATCACCTGCTACCGGAGTAGCTTCTGTACCGTTGATATCGATTCTCCATCCTGTGAGCTTTGCTGCAAGGCGTACATTTTGACCACCTTTACCGATAGCTAGAGATAGCTGATCTGCTGCTACGTCTACTGTAGCCTTGTGATCGCCTTCATTTACTGTAATATTTAGGACTTTTGCTGGAGAAAGAGCACTGACCACATATTCCTTTGGATCAGCTGACCATGGGATGATATCGATCTTTTCACCTGCCAATTCACTCATAACTGTAGTTACACGGATACCTTTTTGGCCTACGCATGATCCTACTGGGTCGATATGGTCGTCATTTGAGTAAACTGCGATCTTTGAGCGACTACCAGCTTCACGAGCTATAGACTTGATTTCTACTGTTCCACCAGCTATTTCTGGGGCCTCAACAGCGAACAATCCTTCTATAAACTGAGGATGTGTACGAGAAAGCTTTAGATTGATACCTCTTGGAGTCTCCTCGACTGCATATAGATATGCACGGATTCTGTCTCCACGCTTGTAAAACTCCCCTGGGATCTGTTCTTCAGGTAGCATTATGCCTGTTGCACGGTTGAATTCTATATAAACTACACCTCTTTCTACCTTTTGTATGAAACCATTGATGATTTCACCTTCTTTTGCCCCATATTCATCGATAATAGATGCTCTTTCTGCCTCGCGGATCTTTTGGATTATCACTTGTTTTGCTGTCTGAGCGGCGATACGTCCATAATCTTCATGTGTTTCTAGCGGGAAAATCAATTCTTCTTCTAGTTGGACATCACTTTTTATCTTGCGAGCATCGTCTATCATGATGTGGTGCTCCTCGTTGAATCGTGTGCGCTCGTCATCGTCAGCTAATTCTTCCTCTTCTACACCCTCTATATTCTTTGGGATATATACTATAGTCTCATCTACTGCGATTTTTACTTGGTAGAAACTCATTTCCCCGTTTTCTAGGTCGAATTTGTTACGGATTATCTGGCCTTTTTTGCCGTATTCTTTCTTGTAGGCAGCAGCAAGAGCCTGCTCGATAGCATCGAGTATCTTGTCCTTTGGTATTTTTCTCTCAGTCTCGAGTTGTTCGAGGGCTGATTTCATTGTTTTTATATCAATCATATATTTATTGTCCGGCATGAAAAAATATTTATGCCTTCTATTTAATTTTGCTAAAATACAAAATATGGTCGCTTCGCTCCCTATTTTGAATAAATAAAATATGTTCACACGTAGCTCCTTATTTTACTAGCGCAAAACATAGTCGCGATGCTCCTTGTTTTGCATAAATAAAATATATTCGCCTACGGCTCATTATTTTACTAAAAAAGTCCGGTTCGAGACGGACATTTGTATAAACATAATACCAACTTTTCCACAGAAAAGCAAGATTTTGTGTTGTGATACTTTGCATGCGTGATATAATAAAAATACAATGATTGACATAAAAAAAGTTTCACAAAATTTTTTCTCTCAGAAAAAAAATATCATTATAATAATTTTATTAATTGTTCTAGTTCTACTTGGTGTCTTTTTTTATAAAAAATACAAAGCTTCTCTAATACCTCAGACAGAAGAAGAAAAAATACAAGAGATGATAAATAATACAGCCGAAGATGCTATGAATATAAATCTGTCAGAAGAACAAAAAATAGAATTCGTGGAACAATCCCAAAGCAAAAAATCAAATACATTACCTACCAAGGAAGCTCGTGCTCGAGAGCTCGAGATTATTAAAAGCTTGTATCAATAATATGAATATTAAAAAATACTTATCCAATATAGGTTTTGCGGCAGTTTTTATTTTTAGTTTATTTTCTTTTGCTTCTAATGTAGATGCTGCCGATTTTGAACTTTCTGGTAGTGCATGGTCTGGAAACGTTGGTTGGATTAGTTTCAATTGTGGAGATATTGGGGCCTGCGGTAATGGCTCTTTTAAAGTGACTGTAAATGATAGCACTAAGTTACTTTCGAACTACGCTTGGAATGATAATTTGGGTTGGATACATTTTGACCCGACTCTCGCTTCTTGTCCTGCTGGGAATACTGTCGCATTGTGTGCTCCAAAAATTGGATCTATGACTTCTGCGACCACTCTCTCTGGTTTCGCAAAGGTATTATCTGGTAACGGTTCAACTTCCTTACCAGGATTTTCTGGCTTCATAGACCTTTCTGGTGTTTCTGTTGCTGCTGCGGGTAATTCAACTATGCCTAGAAATATGTCTGGATATGCCTGGGGAAGTGATGTAGTTGGTTGGATTGATATGAGTGGGGTAAAGATTTCGGGGTCTACTGGGAATATGTATATATCTTTATCCGCATCAAAATATGTAGTTTCTGAGTCTAGTAATCAGGTTCTTCTTAGCTTTTTTAATTCTTTAAATACTTCAACTACAGTAGCACCCACAGCTTGTACTGCTTCAAAGACAGTAAATGGTGTTAGTCAGGCTGCTGGTGACGGTTGGGTTGGTTCAATAGTACCGTCATCTGGTTCGGGGAAATATTTTACAGTAAATGTGGGCCCTTCTGATGCTATATATAGTATCGTTTGTTCTAATGGTACGATAATCAGAACCTCTTCTGTAAGCATAAAAGTATCACCGACTGTTACTTTTACAGTAGACAAAAATGATGTTTCTTATGTTGTAGATTCAAGTAAATTGCCAAATCCAGTAGATATAAAATCGCTGAATGCTGTAAATCTTACATGGTCTGTTAAAAATGCTACGACATGTTCTGCTTCAAACACTTCTGGGGATACTAATTGGTCTGGATCTCTTTGGTCCGGGTCTCCATCTGCTACACCTGTCTCTGGGTCTAAGAATATATATGTAGGCCAATATTCAAATACTTATTCATTGACTTGTACCAATATTAACAATGGTCAGTCTGTTACATTTACCCAGCCTGTAAAAGTTTGGAATTTTATGGATAATATATCAGCCAATCCTAACTCTGTATCATACCCATCCCCAAATGCTTCTAATATAAATTTTTATACACATAAGAGAGTCGGCACCTATCAGACAAATGGCTTAGGGAATATTGGCCCCATTACGCCTGCATCTTCAGTATTGATGGATAGCCCGACCTCGACACAGCATTCTATGCAGAGTTTTGTGGCTCAAGACACTGGACCACTAAGACAAATAAAAATTTATTATAAGGCAAATACTGCATATAAGCCATACGATTTAAACGTTTATATCCATAGGGATAATAATGGTTCGCTTGGTGGCATGCTGAGTAGTCAAAATGCAGTATTTCCAAATCCTTCTGCTGTCTGGCCTTCAAATTCAACTACAACCTATAATTGGGGCTATATACCTATAAATAATGTAAATGTTGTGAAAGGTACAAAATATTGGGTAAGATTTGTTGCTCCTCCTTCTCAGTGGAATCATCTTTATCTTGCATCAACTCCCGGCGGGGATTTTAGGGTTGGATTATCTGGATTACCATATTCTCCATCTTCGAATATCTACTACAAGATATTTATTAACAATACAGTTGAAACACCTATTACTGGGAATATGGTTGCATGTAATGCAAGTAAGACCGTAAACGGTATTGTTCAAGCTGTGAGTGATGGATGGGTTGCTTCTCCGATGGCAGAAAATTCAGGAGGAATAGTGTCAAATAGCTTGGCTTTCTACAATAAGACATTTAACGTGGGGACACAGAATGCTCTATATAAAGTTGATTGTTTTAACAAACTTTTGCCAGTAGAAACAAAATCTTCAACTTCTTTAATTTCTGTGAATAATCCAGGGACTCTACCTTCAATTACTTCATTTATAGCTACCCCAGGATCATTTAGCTCTACTTCGGGGGGCAATACTACATTGAGTTGGACATCGGTAAACACTACTTCATGTAATCTTGCTAGAATTACACCCTCATTTTCTGATCTTGGTATAGGTTTGACTAAGAATGGTAATAGGCCAGGAGTGAGTGTATCTGCAAATTCTATTTTTAGAATTACATGTACTGACGGGGTTTCTCTTGTATCAAAAGATCTATCTGTGAATGTTGGGGTCATTGCAGATCCAGTAATCGACGGTGGTTTACAAGCTACGATAAATCCTGTACCTTCAACAAATAGAAATACTGGATTGTATTGGTCAACCACAAATGCTAGTGGTGGATGTGATATTTATAGAACATCACCATCAAGTGTAAAGCTAAATAACGCACGACTTTCTGCCAACTTGACGGCGCCTAATGCATTCCCTGTATCTATATCATCAACAGGTGATTCATTCATGTTGGAATGTTTCAACTCTGCAAATTCAAGTGTGACTAAGTATCTGGATGTGACTGTGACCACGATTCCACCAGTTCCTGCTGTTGTAAAATTTGGTATAGGAAATGTAAATACACGTAATATTGAGGCGGTGATCGGAACTACTCAGACACTATTTTGGGAGATATCTGGTGTCAGTGCCAACTCTTGTAGGGCGTCAACTAGTCCTGGGTCTCCTTGGAAATCAGGAAACATAATAGGTAATAGTAGTACTCCTGTAACTATAAGAAATACACCTGGACCTCAGACGTTTACTCTCTATAACTGTTTGGATATGTATGGAGCGACTGTTGGGCCAATACTAGTGAGAGTAACTGCCGTAAACCCAACACCAATAGTAACCGCATGGGCTTTCCCAGCTAATGCAAAAATTTATGAAAATGTAAACCTTTATTGGACATCTACATTCGCAAATTCTTGTGCAATTTCTAATGTAACAAAGAATACTTCTGTAGCTTCTGGTCAACCTGCTCAGATGGATAATAATTCTATTGGGTATGCGGTGTCGGTTTCTGATCCTGGTCCTACGATATTTAGGGTCACTTGTTCAAATCCAACAAAGCCAGGTAGTGATGATGTAACTGTAAATTTTGACCCATTAACAAAGAAGATAAAAGTAATAGAACGCTAATTATATGAAAACAAAACAAATTTTCTCAATCATGGTTTTGGTGGGCGTAGCATTTGCTGGCGTAGCATTTGCTGGGCCTACTGCGACTCCACCAAATGGAGGATTCTCTACTCCTGTATATACAACATCACCTTTAGTCGATCAGTCCAAGGTGGGAACTACTCCTACTGGTGCTTCTGGTAATAAAGTCCCTCATGCTTTGGTTGTTGGTTCTTATTATGATTATTTGAGTAATGGCAATGATTCAACAGTATATGTATACGGTCTTACTACATTTGGGTCTCTTGATTTATCTGCGGATTCTTTGGGTATACCTGGATCTGTCACTGCGAACAAAATGGTAGTTAACAATACAGTTAAGACGACGCAGTCCCAGTCTAGCGTAATTCAGGAGAAGATGCATGTTTATGGTTTATCTGGAGGTACAGGGGCTAGTCGGGCTCTCTGTCTTGATAATGGAACACACAAAGTTGTAATTTGCCAATAATATGAAAAAAATTTTACACACTATAAAAATATTAATAATTGCTCTAGTTTTTACAGTAGCAATAAATTGGGTTTCTGCAGCCTATACGCCTAAACCCTCAGTTTCTGACCCAGCATCAAATCTTGGTCCAGTCATAAATACGGGTAATAAAGTTCAGAATATATGGGGATCTCTAAGTTTAGGAACAACAGCTAGCTCAGGTTCTACTTTGAATGTTTATGGGAATTCTTACATAAAGTCATTAGGAATATGGGGTAATTTCGCTCAAGTCGGTTCTGTATATTCAAATGAGCTTTATATTTGGGATATTCAAGATCCATATGGATTGAGCGTGTCGACTGGTGGTGGGTCTTCTGGTTCATCCTCTAGCGTCTACACATTGGAATCATTATGTATTGATACAAACAAAGAGATTATTATTTGCCCATAATTAATAAAAATATGAAAGACTTATTTAAAATTTTAAAAATATTAGTACCAGCACTTGTTCTTACTTTAGGTTTAAATACTTTTGCTACCTACACATCTCGTCCTGCCTCATTTTCTTCAGCAAGTAATACTGCCATGCCATTAATGGGTGGTACATATAGTCCTCAATATAAAACAAGTAAATTGGCTTTGGGTACATCTAGTGCGCCAATAGCAAATTTCCATGTAGAGGGTTCTATGGTTGTAAATGGTAATGCTGCTTCTTTTGGTAGTTTGAATTTAGGTAGTGCTAACTGTACTCCTTCTGGTTGTAATTTTAGCCCAGGAACAGGCAAGGTCAGTGTGGATAGATTAGTTCTAGAAAATATTGATATTTCTGGAGGTAAGCCTGGACCGAAGAGACTATGTGCCTCATCGTCAGGAGAATTGACTGTTTGTTCTTCTTTTTCTGGTGTTTGGTATAGGAATACTCCTGGACATCATACCTTTGACACTGCTATTTTACCCCCTGGTGTAAAAGATATAAAAGTAGAGCTTTGGGGGGCTGGTGGAAATAGTGTTCCTAGGACAGACTCAAATCCAGGTAACGCAGGTAATAAAACTAACCCTGGGGATTCTTCTTCCTTGAGAATTTATTCTGGTTCAACACCTACTTTTTATACAATTCAAGCTGAAGCTGGGAAAATGGGCTACGGTACTACTACTTGGGGTACTACAATGCAAACAGGTGGTGAAGGGGGTAAGGGTTATGTAAATGGGATAGAACAAGCGACTGCTAAGGGTGGGAATGGCCAAAATCCTTTTGTTGTAACTCCGTCAATTTTTTCAGCTTCAGGTGGGTATTCTACTAATTCTGCTTGTGTGGGTGGTAGTGGTGGAACTTCTGCAACATCAACGTTTGCAATATCAGGTGGTAATATGACAGTTGGAGGATATGGAGGCGCAGGTGGTGCTCGTACCGGAACTACAAATGGTAGAGGTTTGTCGCCTAATACTATTAGTTGGGGTGCCGGAGGGGGAGGTTTTGGAAGAGAATCAACACTTGCTAGTGCTCTTTTCTGTACAACAAAAATTTTAGTAGGAGGAGAATTCGTCACCCCTATGAGTGGTGGTGGTGGTGCAGGTGCTCACGTTGTAAATACTTATAGATGGGAAGATCTGCCTATCAATGCTAAATTTGAAATTGACATAGGAGAAGGTGGTATAAATAATCATGATTGGATGACTGGGAATGGGGCAAATGGAGGTGTCCTCATAACTTGGTAAAGAATTAGTTTCTAGTTGTTAGTACAAAAGAGCCCAATCGGGCTCTTTTGTGTTTTTTACTAGTAAATAGTCACTAATTACTAGCACCTAATCTATTTGACATTTTACTGAAATTTGCTACTATTGGTTCATCGCATTTTCTGCGTGCCCTCCTAAAAAAGGGACCTGAGCCTTAGCTAGGTGCAGGTGAAATAATAATTATTAATAATTTATGTCCCCCACCACTTATAGAATTTTAAATTCGTTAAGTGGTGGGGGACCAATAAAACATATATGGCAGAAGAATTTAATCGTTCAAAGCCGCACGTAAACGTTGGTACTATTGGCCACGTTGACCACGGCAAGACGACTTTAACAGCAGCAATCCTTAACACATTGGCTCGCCAAGGTGGTGGATATAGTGCAAAACTAAAGGGGGTGGGTGATATTGACTCAGCTCCTGAAGAAAAAGCTCGTGGAATCACAATCGCTTTGTCTCACAATGAATATGAGACACCAGCTCGCCACTACGCTCACATCGATGCTCCAGGTCACGCTGACTACATCAAAAACATGATTACTGGTGCCGCTCAAATGGACGGTGCTATTCTTGTTGTTGCAGCTACTGACGGTGCAATGCCACAGACACGTGAACACGTGCTCCTAGCAAAGCAGGTTGGTGTGCCACAATTCGTCGTATTTCTTAACAAGTGTGACATGGTGGATGACGCAGACATGTTGGAACTTGTTGAAGAAGAACTACGTGAATTGCTTACAAAGAACGGTTACGATGGTGCAAACACTCCAGTTATCCGTGGTTCAGCTCTAAAGGCCCTAGAATCAGCAGATAACAATGATGAATGGGCAAAGAAGATCCTAGATCTTGCAAATGCTCTAGATACATACATCCCACAACCATAACGCGATGTTACAAAGCCATTCCTAATGCCAATCGAAGATATCTTTTCTATCGAAGGACGTGGAACAGTGGTTACAGGTAAAATCGAGCGTGGTATCGTGAAAGTTGGTGAAGACGTAGAAATCGTCGGAATCAAGGACACTGTAAAGACTACAGTTACTGGTATCGAAATGTTCAACAAAAACCTAAAAGAAGGTATGGCTGGCGACAACGCAGGTATCCTTATCCGTGGTATCAAAAAAGAAGATATCACTCGTGGACAAGTTCTTGCTAAAATCGGTTCAGTTACTCCACACTCAGAATTTGAATGTGAAGTTTACGTTCTAAAGAAGGAGGAAGGTGGTCGCCACACTCCATTCTTTACTGGTTACAAGCCACAATTTTACATCCGTACAACTGACGTAACAGGTGAATCAACACTTCCAGAGGGAGTAGAGATGGTTATGCCAGGCGATACAGTAAAACTAAAGGTAAAACTAGTTACTCCTGTAGCTCTCGAAGATCAAACACACTTTGCTATCCGTGAAGGAGGTAAGACAGTCGGTGCTGGTGTCGTAACAAAGATAATTGCGTAGCAATTGCCTTTAAGTTGAAAGTTGAAAGTTGAAAGTAGGTACAAATACATTTACTTTATAAACTTTTTACTTTATAAACTTTAACAACTCATTATATGACTACAACTACCGTTAAAAAAGAAAAAAAGGTGAAAGAGGACGGTGTCGTTCGACTTCGTATCCGCGTAAGAGCTTATGAAAATAAGATTCTTGACACTAGTGTCAAGCAGATTATCGATACAGCACTTCGCTACGATGCAAAGATCGTCGGTCCAATCCCTCTTCCAACTGAAATAAAGAAGTACACTGTGAACCGTGCATCATTCGTATTCAAGAATGCTCGTGAACAGTTTGAAATAAGAATTCACAAGCGTGTTATCGATATCTTGAACCCAAATCCAAAGACTATCGAGGCGTTGACAAACTTGTCTCTTCCGTCCGGAGTAGATATTGATGTGAAAATGATGTAATTAGAGACTATATATTTATGAAATTTATTCTAGGTAAAAAACAGAATATGGTGCAGTTCTTCGAAGAGGACGGTACAGTGGTTCCAGCAACGGTTATCGATGCGGGTCCTATTGTCGTTACTCAAGTGAAGACTCCAGAATCTGATGGCTATACTGCTGTTCAAGTAGCATTCCTCGATCAGAAAAAGGAGCGTGCGACAAAAGCACACCTGGGCCATGTTAAGGAGGGTGCTTACAAGCATCTTCGAGAGTTTCGCGATATCGAAGAAATCGCAGTCGGTGATCGTATCACTGTCAGCAGTTTTGCTAAAGGGGATACAGTTATTGTATCAGGTGTATCAAAAGGAAAAGGTTTTCAAGGTGTAGTGAAGCGTCACGGCTTTGCCGGAGGTCCTCGTACACACGGTCAGAAGCATTCTGAGCGTGAGCCAGGTTCTATCGGTGGAGGTCTACGTAATCGTGTACCAAAAGGTATGCGCATGGCGGGACGTATGGGCGGTGATCGTATCACAGTTCGCAACTTGAAAGTGGTCGGCGTAGATGTTGAAAACAACCAATTACTCATTAAAGGCGCAATCCCTGGACGACGTGGTACTCTAGTGGAAGTCATAGGATAATATTATGGAAACACAAGTATACAATCAAAAGGGTAAGTCTGTTGGAAGTCTAAAACTTCCAGAGCAAGTTTTTGGTCTAAAATGGAACGCTGACCTAGTTCACCAAGTAGTTACAGCTATGCAAGCAAATGCTCGTACACCTGTAGCTCATGTCAAAACACGCGGAGAAGTTCGTGGTGGAGGACGCAAGCCTTGGAAACAAAAGGGAACAGGACGTGCACGTCACGGTTCATCTCGCTCACCTATCTGGGTAGGCGGAGGTGTGACACATGGTCCACGCAACGATAAGATCTACGCTCAGAAAATCAACAAGAAGATGAAGATTCAAGCTCTATTCACAGTTCTTTCAAAGAAATTCAAGAATGGTGAAATATTGTTTGTTGAAGATCTTTCAATGAAAAATATCAAAACAAAGGACGCAATTGCTGTGTTGAAAGATTTGAGTACTGTATCTGGATTTGAAAAAATCTGTGTAGGTACAAAGCCAAAAGCTTACATCACAGTTCCTGCAAAAAATGATGTCTTAAAGAAGAGTTTTGCAAACATCCCAATCGCTGAGATTGACGAAGTTCGCAACATGAATCCAGTCGACCTTCTTTCATATAAATATCTTATTATTGCTTCTCCAACAGAATCTGTTGCGTTTTTGGGAGGTAAAATAGAAAAGAAATAATTTTATGGCTACAACAAAAACAAAAAAAGTAGATACTAAGGTAGATGAAAAGGCGACAAAGACACATCCTCTTATAAAAGGGCTTCGTATTACTGAAAAAGCTGCACGTGCTGCACAAAACAATGCTTATACATTCAATGTAGCAACAAATGCAAACAAGACAGAGATCAAAAAGGCAATCAAAATGCTTTACGGAGTTACTCCAATAAGAGTGACAACAACACAAATCACAGAAAAAATTGTTTTTATCCGTGGTAAATCTGGAAAGAAACAGGGTGGTAAAAAGGCGGTCGTATATTTAAAGAAGGGCGATAAGATTGAATTTGTATAATTTTTATGAAAACATATAAACCTACAACACCATCAAAGCGTCATCAGACTACTGTCTCATACCGCAATGTTCTTACAACAAGTACACCTGAAAAATCTTTGACTCACGGTTTCAAGCGTTCAGTTGGACGCAATCACCAGGGTCGCATCACTACTCGCCACAAGGGGGGTGGTCACAAGCGTCTGTATCGTGAAGTTGACTTTATGTACAACAAGCATGATATCCCAGCAAAGATAACTTCTATAGAATACGATCCAAACAGAAATGCATTTATCGGTCTTGCAGTATATGCTGACGGAGAAAAGCGTTATGTAGTGGTTCCAAAGTCTGTAAAAGTAGGGGACAAGTTTACAGTCGGAGAAAAAGCACCACTAACAGTTGCAAACCGTATGCCTTTGAAGATTATCCCAGTTGGTACATTTGTATACAACATCGAGATAAAGCCAGGTAACGGTGGAAAACTAGTACGTGCAGCAGGAGTATTCGGACAAGTAGTTGCAAACGATGATGGTTTTACAAACATCAAGATGCCATCTACAGAAGTTCGAAAAGTTTCTGAAAACTGCTGGGCATGTATCGGTGAAGTTTCAAATGGAGAATTCCATCTTCAGAATTTTGGTAAAGCTGGACGTTCACGCTGGAAGGGTATCCGCCCTACAGTACGTGGAAGTGCCATGAACCCTGTAGACCACCCATACGGAGGAGGTGAAGGAGCTCAAGGACGAGGTCTACGCCGTGCCAAGACTATGTGGGGAAAGCCATCTGGAAAGGGCCAGAAGACTCGTACACCAAAGAAATACTCAAATATGCACATTGTCTCACGACGACGTGTTGGTAAAGCAAAGAAATAGTCTATCCTATTTTAAATCTCTATCACAAAAAGCACCCATTGGGTGCTTTTTTGTATTCTTGCATAAATTTATATACATGCTATAAATAAATTATGGATAGAAATATCAACAATATCGCATATGTCATCTTCTGGAAGCTTTCAAATTTGAAAGCTGATATTTGCGTTGATATTTAATTAAACTAAGAAACTAACTCAAAACAAACACCAGCTCTCAAATACGAGATCTGGTGTTTGTTTTCGTATCAGTGTTCTTGGGGAGTCTAGAAACCCCAAGAATGGTGGTTCGAAAAAAATCACTATAGCTGTTGCTATATTTATACGAGATGAGGTCATCTAGTATAAACGGGAGCGTGAGGCTCACCAAAACAAAATCTCAGGTAACAGAGCTACCTTATAGTTCTTTAAAAAATAAATATAATCGAAATATGAATTGGAAAAATAATTACTCATATGAAGAGTATAAATTATCAGCTTTATGCGAAAAACAAGCCTTATCCTTAATAAATAAATGGAAAGATTTTTTTTCAAAAGAAGAAACTTGGGTTCAGCATAATTTTGGTGTACCTTCGCTGTTTATCAGGTTGGATTGTGTACTCCGGGAAGACTCCGAAATACATATCTATGAAGTTGAAGAGAGACCTAGTGGTATGGGCATTGCTAACGAGACAAATCCTCGTTTTAGAGAAACGCTTAAGGAAATAAATCCTTATTGGCCGGAATTTAAAACAGTTTTATCAGAGAGGCGAGATGGTCGCTATGATTGCTGGACTCCTATGATATCAATGGAAGATGCTTTAAATTCACAAGACTTACTTTTGATAAAAGCAGAACCCAACGAAGAAGAATTTCATAAATTTGAAAATCGATCAGTAAGTTCTTTGAAGCAAAAGGGAAACAAGAGTTACGGCCTAGAAATGGGTTTATGGAAAGAAGTTACAGTGGATGATTTTAATGACTTTGAGTGGGATTTAGGTTTTTGCTTGAAAGCTAAACAATGTTCTAAAGCTAGAGGTGTGGAGATATGGTACCCGCACAAAAAAATTCTTGAAGATTCTGGTATAAGCGGGATATCTACAAAAACTAGAATTAAAAGGGTACTAGAGGAAAACAATTCTATGTATTATCAGTCATTTATTGCTCCTATGTTGCGTAATGGCGATCCGATGATATTTCGGTTGTTCTTTGTGTATAGTCCACAAATAAAGGATTATGTTTATGCTGGTGGGTTGTGGAATTCTCGAAAGAATTACAAAATTCATGGAGCAACGGATACTACATTTGGGTTGGTTTTGTAAGGTTGTTGTCTATAAGGAGGTCTCTGTGACCTCCTTATTTATTAGATTAAATATGATATATTAAAAATATGGATAAAAAAGAATTAATTGAATTAACCTCTAATTTGGTCAAGATAGACAGTAGTAAAAATGATGGTCGGTTTGACATTGTTGAGTTTGTTAAAAAATTCTTTGAGAATGAGCAAGTCTTTGTAAAAGTTTTTAATCAAAATGATTATCCTGTCATTATTGTTAGTTTGTCTGAGGGTAAAAATTTTGACTTGATTTTGTCTGGGCATTTAGACGTTGTGCCTGGAAATATAGACCAATTCAATCCTGTAGTTAAAAAGGGTAGGATGTATGGTCGGGGTACAGGGGACATGAAGGCTGGCTGTGCTGCTATGATGCTCGCTCTTAGGACTTTTGCTCGAGATGGACAGCATAATTCTGTCGCACTCATGCTGACTACCGATGAGGAGATTGGGGGCAGGAATGGTACTGAGTATTTAATAAAAAAAGAAAAATACCGCGCGGGCCTCGTCATTGCTCCTGATGGGGGAACAGAGTTGTCTACTATCGTTGTAAATAAAAAGGGTATTTTGCAATTAAAACTAAAAGGTTTTGGTAAGAGTGCTCACGGATCACGACCTTTTTGGGGCGAGAATGCGATTGATAAATTAATAAAAGATTATTTAAAGCTTAGAAAAATAATTCCTGAATTAAAAACCAGACAATGGAAAACCACTATGAATTTAGGCTTGATAAAAGGTGGTGATGCTGTAAATAAAGTTCCTGATTATGCTGAGATGCTATTGGATGTCAGATATCCAGGCATAAAAGATAAAGAGTTTATCTTAAAGAAGATTAATTCTCTGTTTTCAAATGCTGAGGTTGTGATGTCAGGGGAGCCGTTTATTCAGGATCCAAAGCATCCTTTTGTTCAGATGTATAAAAAAGTATCCGCTGATGTCTTGGGTAAAAAGATTGAGTTTGGAAAGATGGAGGGTAGCTCGGATGCAAGATTTTTTTCAGAATTGGGAATACCAGCTATAATTACCCGCATTGATTCTCCTAATATTCACACAAAAGATGAATACGTAGAGATAAAGGCGATAGAGGATTTTTATAAAATACTTCTAGTCTTTATTCCAAAATATCTAAATAGTGGTAAATAATATAAAAAAGCACCCATACGGGTGCTTTTTGTTCTATACAGTTGTAAGCTTAAATAAAAAAGTCCCTTACGAATGAATCGTAAGGGATTTTTTTGTTTTGGTGAATGTGCTAATTAGACCCGATTGCTGTGTTTGGGAAGTTCTTGTTGTACCAGCTTCGGGGGTCAATGAAAAAATTCTTTAGAATCTCAAAATCGTTTGGCTTTATTATTTCTTTTTTAATGCAAATAATCAAAACCTCGTCGATTGTTAGAGAATTAACTAGTGGAATTTGCTTCTCAATGATCTCTCCTTGGTAATCAAGGTTGTTGTAGGTGAGAATGGATGCCCCCATCACTACGCTAGCCCCGAGTCTTCGTATCAGATCCACTTCTTTTACCATATTTCCATTGGCGTAAATAATGTCCTCTACTACTAGGGCTTTTTTGCCGCTCACAAAGTGTGGTTCGTGCATGAAATTATTGTCTCCAGAATTTCCTGAGTATGTTTGGCCACTTTTGATTCTCGTGAATGGTTTGTCGTATTTTTCAGCGATCAATTTACCCACTTGTATGCCGGCTGTGCTTATTCCAACAATGAAATCAAAAATTAAACCAAGTTCATTTATTTTCTGATCAATTTTTGATGCCAATATTTCTGTAGATAGTGATGATATTTCATCCCAATCTACAATCATAGCAAAGTCGGTGTACATAGGGCTCTTGATTTGAGGGTTCTCTTCGACTGGTTCCTCGGATCTGAATTTAATAATTCCTTTTTCTAAAAGCAGTTTTACTAGTTTTTCTTGTTTTTCCATTTATTTTTTTTGAATGTTTTGCTCTATAGTATCAGTTCAACCCTTAAAATCAAAATTTTTTGTATTGACATAGACTATATATCTTGTAATGTATACAAAAACCCTTAAATATATATAGGAATATGAGTACAATTAATTTTATGGACGCAATGCGTCAGATGGATGCAGATCAAAGAATGGTTTGCGTAGGTATGGACACTGATTATGAAAAAATCCCGATTTCTGTCAAAGAACAAATTGGCGGGGAATGGGGTTCAGATAATCACATCCATGACTCTATGGTTTTCTTTAATAACAAGATTATTGATGCCACTTGTGATGTTGTAAAAGTTTACAAGCCAAATTTGGCTTTCTACTTGCCGTACGGAGCTATCGGTTCGAGTATTTTGGAGAGTATTGTGGCCCATGCTAAATCAAAAGGTATACGATCTATACTCGACATGAAAGTCTCTGAAATTGAAAATTCCGCTGAAAGATATGCACGTTTTGTATTTGAAGTGATTGGTGCTGATGCTGTGACCGTTAACCCATATATGGGCTACACGGGATTAACACCATTTTTGGAACGTAAAGACAACGGTATCATCGTATTGTGCCGCACCTCGAACAAGGGTAGTGATGAATTCCAGGGTATGATTTGCGAGAATGGACTACCATTGTATTTGAATGTAGCAAAGCGTATTTCAGATGAAAAAACCTGGAACAAAAACAAAAATTGCATGCTTGTTACCGGTGCGACTTTTACTGAAGATTTAAAGCGTATTGTAGAACAAACAGGTGGAGAGTTGGATAGACTTATTCCAGGGATTGGGGCTCAAGGTGGTGACTTGGAGGCCACACTGGCTGCAGGTTTGAATATTAACAATGGTGGAATTATGATCAATTCATCGCGCGGTATTTTGTATGCATCTGCTGGTGAAGATTTCGCTGAAGCTGCCAGAAGGGAAACTATAAAATTACAGAGTTCAATTTCTGGATTTATTAGTTTAAGAAAACAATCAATTCATTAAATTAAAAAAAGTTAGCCAAACTAAAAAAGAGGGGGACACGATAGTGTCGCCCTCTTTTTATTTTTTAAATCCCTTGTTTTATTTACGTTATTTACGAACAGCAGGGAAGCCGTTCTTGTCTCCCCAGTTGGGTTGATCCATGTACCAAGTCCAGATTTTTCTTTCATCTGCATCTGGCATACCCTTCTCTCCGAGGGCTTTTAAAATCTCAAGGAAATCTACCACGCTACGGTTCTCTATCCCATGTTTTTTGAAATTTTCAACTGCAGAATTCAGCTTGTAATCAAAAATCGAAATAGGAATGATTTTTGCTGAATATTCATCAGCTAAATCTGTTATTTCTTTCAACATGGATTCTCCGGTACTTACCAGGTCCTCATTGCTAACTATCGTAGCCCCGAGGATGCCTTCAGCTTCCTTTTCGATTTTTAATGGGATTTCCCATGTGTAACGTGGATCCATTCCAGATTCTACTATGGCCGTTTTGGCGATCTCTGTGTACCTGTCGAATTCTTTAACTATTGGGTCCATTAGTGTCACAAAAGCGCCAGGTTTGATAATCCCTTCGATTTGCTTGTTCAATCCGTGACCCTTCGGTTCCTTGCGGATAAATACAAATGGCAGATCGGATTCTTCTGCTGCAACTATTCCACATACAGTACCAAAGGGTGTCGTACCAGCGATGATCTCAGTACCCCAAACAATTTCTTTTGAGTTATTTCGGACAAGCTCTTTTACATAGTTCAAGTCAATGGAATAATACAATCCGTTTAATTTTAACAACAACGGTTTGTTTAATTCCAGAGCCAGGAGTGTAGCAGGGGCAATGCCTGCATTAGGAATACCATAAACATAATCAACTTCTGCATTAATTAAAGAAGCCAATCCTTTTCTCAGAATTTTCCTGATTTCTGGGAGTGATTGAAGGTTTCTGTTGTCCACATAAAAAGGGTTGTACGTACCACTAGCCCATTGTTTAGGGTTAGCAAAGTCGTAGCCAGCTGAATTTGAATCTAAGAGAGCTTTTGTAATTTGCCCTGCGTAGTTTGTCGTGATTTCTGTGTTGCTCATAAATTTAATTGTTTAAAGAGTGATTTAAAATTAAGAATTTTTCTTTTACAGTACCACATTTGGGCAAAAAAACAACCCTATGCATTATATGCATAGGGTGCTTATTTTTATTAAATTTAATTAATTCTTGTGGAGTTCTTCGTTCAGACTATGCTTGTTAGTTTTATTAAAAACTTCCAATGCACCTGTAATTGAATTTCTCCAGAAAGTCAGGTCACTTTTGCCATTGTAATCTTTTGCTTTTCCAATACGGATTATTCTTGATGGGTTATCAAGTTCTTTAATGTTTGGATCAATTTCCAGAATTGGGGTACCTTGTGCAAAACAAGTTCCTGTCGCTATTACGCAGTTGTCTCCCAGAATCACACCACACTGAGACTCAGCACCAATAAGGCAATTTTTACCAGCTGAAAGCTTTGTTGTGTTTCCACCAGAAAGTGTTCCGAGGAATCCAGACCTAGCACCGATATCTGTACCATCATCAATAGTGGTTCCCGCAGAAATTGTGCCTTCTACCATTGATTTTCCGAGAGTCCCAGCATTGAAATTTACAAAGCCATAGGGCATGATCGTAGTTCCAGGGGATAGGTATGCCCCGAGTCTGGCACAATCAATACTAGCAATACGCACCTTAGGTGGAATGGGTGCTCCCCATATAAGAAAAGGTATCTGGTCTATGTTTTGAATTTGAACTTGTGAGTTTCCCTTTATAAATTCTTCTTGATTCCAAAAATCAATACTGCAAACATCTCCGTTACTTAGGTACACATTTTTTGGTAAAACATTTAATAAATTGTCCAAACAGATTGTGTTAGGTTTAAATTTCAGTCGAGAAATGGCTGCCAATCGAAAATGTGCGTCAGCATTACTAGATATCATACCTCCAAAGAAATCTTGTGTTGGATAGAAAATTAATACAGCATTAGTCCTTTTATACTTTATGTATTGAGTGTATTCTAGTGCCTTTATGTTTTCATGATATTTCCCGTCATTTTCGAAGGGTGAAAAATATTTTTCAATATCTATGGCAATGAATTCATTCATTTTGTAGTATTGCGGGTAGTTTCCTTCCATTTTAATTCCCATTGATTTCATCAATACTGAAGCTGTACCAAGGTTTTCGTCTACACTTAGAGCGAGCCACTTGTGGGCAATAGGTTTCCCTTTTTCGTCCTCAAAGCAGATTCCGATCCCGAAAGCATAGGGCATGGTGTGTTCCTTTTGAAAATTTTTAGAGAAATTATCAAATTCGTCAGTTGTTTTGATTTTGCTCATAATTTAGTTGTTTAAAGAAGTGATTTAATTTAGAAATTTTTCTTTTAGATTAGCCTTTTTGGACCCAGAAAGCAAGAAGTCCTGTTTTGCGCAAGCAAAACAGGACTTTCTATTTTTTTTAAAAATGGGATTTTAATTAATGCTTTTATAGCATTGTTTTATTATTCCCCTTACTCTCCCTGGTCTTAGGAATGCTACTGATCCTATGGATATGGCCTCTACATTTGGATATTGTGCCAATATTTCTACGGATTCCTTGTCCATAACTCCACCACCAGCGATTATTGGCTTGCTATTTTTCAGTTCGCTAGCATGACGTAGCCAATCTACCACCAATGGGAATATTGGTGCACCTGATAATCCACCGGGGGGATACTTCTTTCTTTCAAGCGGTGATTTACCTTTGGGTCCATATTTAGACCAATCAATTTTACCACTAGGTCCTTGTCCAAAAGGTATGGTATTTGATACACATAGGGCATCGCAGGCAGGATGATCCATGATTTCAAAAGCGATTCCCGGATCGAGTAATGCGTTGATTTTAGGAACTAATGGAATTCTTAGTCTATTTAGAATCTCAAACATTTTGTATGATTCTGCAATCAAGCCATGTTGCTCGTGACCTACATTGGGACAGGAAAGATTTACTTGTAGTGCAAATTGAGTGCGAAATTTTCCAAGATAATTTGCCATTTCTTCTACAAATAGTTCAGCTTCAGCAATTCTCTTTTCTACTGTATTCTCCACTGCCATAAATGACAACATAAATGGGTCTGTTCGCTCAAACCATAAACCTGTTTTGAGTAACTTTTCATAACCAGGATTACTGAGTCCTACAGCATTTAGGGCTGCCCCTCTGAGAATAAAAGGTCGAATTGCGTCTGGGGCAAATCTTTTAAAGGAATAGCCATTTCTGTCTAATTCCACATTGCCTTTGTTGTAGAAATAAGTTCCTGTCTTGGAAACAAATCCCATTCCATGGAAAATATCTCCAAAAGTCGCTCTTATCAATCCGCTGTGTTTGTATTCTGGATATCTTGGGTCTCCAAAAAAACCTTGTACTCCCGAGGCACCTTGTGCTGGGAGAAAATAGATGTTGCGTAGTATCATAACCTTTTTGTTTATTGTTTGTTTTATAGAATTTTTCTTTTACAGTACCACATTTGGGTAAAAAAACAATCCTATGTACATTGGGTTAAATGGGGTAGGGGGATAAATTTGACAATTATTTTAAATTTGCTAGTATAACCCTACGAGCTCAGTTAGAGCTTCTTTATATTGTTATGACAAGATCACTAAAAAAAGGTCCATATGTAGACGAAAGGCTCTTGAAAAAGATTGCCGGAAAAAAGCCAATCGAGACAGGCATGATTAAAACATGGTCTCGTGCGTGCGTTATATCGCCAGTGATGGTAGGTTTTATGTTTGGGGTGCACAATGGTAAGACTCATGTCGAAGTTCTGGTTTCAGAAGACATGGTAGGTCACCGATTGGGTGAATTCTCTCCTACAAAGAAATTCGTACGTCACGGAGGTAAGATGCAGAAAGAATTAGAGCAGAAGAAGAAAGAAGCTGAGATTACAGCCGCAAAGTCCGCAAAGGCTACGACAGCTGATACTAAGAAGAAATAATAATTAAACTATGAAAGCATTTCTAAAAAACTATAGACAGTCACCCCGCAAGGTTCGCCTTGTAGCGGAACTAATTAAAGGCAAAAGGGTTGCTGATGCTAATACGCATTTGTCTTTCTTGCCAAAGAGAGCATCACTTCCTATACAAAAGCTATTGAATTCAGCAATTGCAAACGCAAAGAACTCTGGTATAAGTTCAGAAAACCTTGTAGTTTCAAGTGTTACAGTAGACAAGGGTATAGTTATGAAGCGTTCAATGCCTCGTGCTCGTGGATCTGCTTCACGCATAAACAAGCGCACAAGTCATGTCGTGCTTACTCTTGCTGAAAAAGTTATTACACCAAAAAAGTCGAAATCAACACCAAAAACAGTAAAAGCTCCAAAAAAGGTAGCAAAGACTGCTAAGAAAGATTAATTTATAGATATTTATGTCAAAAGTTGTCCATCCATACGCACATAGACTAGTAACACTCCGTGATTGGAAATCACGATGGTTTGCTGATAAGAAATACAGTAACTTGCTAGCAAGTGATGTTGTTATCCGTGAATTCTTAGCAAAGAAGCTACGTGGTTTTTATGTTTCTCGTGTTGATATTGAAAGAAATGCAAAAGCTACAAAAGTTATCGTTCACACATCTCGCCCTGGTATGATTATCGGACGTGGAGGGGATGGTGCTACAAAGCTAAAGGCAGATATAATCAAGGCATTGGCAAAGCGCCGTATCGTAGCTAGTGAAGATTTAAAGCTAGATATAGTAGAAGTAGCAAATCCTGATGCAGATGCTGCAATCGTAGCATGTATGATAGCCGAGGGTCTTGAAAAGCGTCTACCATACCGCCGTGTGCTAAAACAGACAATCGAAAAGGTTATGACTGCTCGCGGAGTAAAGGGAGCACGTATATTCCTAGGAGGACGTCTTGCTGGTTCAGAAATCGCACGTACAGAGCAGATAAAGCGTGGTTCTATTCCACTTCAGACATTCCGTGCTGACGTTGATTTTGCTCGTGAAAAGGCTCATATGAGTTATGGAGATATCGGTATCAAGGTCTGGATATACCGTGGAGAAGTTTTTAGTGATGAAAAAAAGTAATCTAAATAATCTATATGTTATTACCCAAAAAAGTAAAATTTAGAAAGTGGCATACTGGTCGCAAGAGCGAGAGTAGAATGCAGAGTGGAGTAGAGACTCGTGGTCTTACTGTTGCTTTTGGTTCATATGGTCTCAAGGCTATCAGTGCTGGACGCATCAAGTCAAACCAAATCGAGTCTGCTCGTAAGGTGGCTACTCGTACTGCTACAAAAGCCGGACGCATTTGGATCCGTATTTTCCCTGACAGACCATTTACAGCAAAGCCAGCCGAGGTAGGTATGGGAAAGGGTAAAGGAGATCCACAAGGTTACTGCGTAGAAATATTCCCTGGACGTGTATTATTTGAAGTAGACGGCATCCCAGAAGCTCTTGCAAAAGAAGCACTTCGAAAGGCCGGTACAAAGTTACCAGTTAAGACTCGCGTGGTAGCACGATAATATATATGAATACAACAAAGACAAATAAGAATAAAGTATTAAAAGGTGTCGTTACAAGTGACAAGATGGATAAGACAGTAGTAGTATCTGTAACTCGCTTCGTAGAACACACAAAATACGGAAAGCGCATCAAGAAGAGCAAGAAATACAAGGCTCATGATGAAAACAACACAAAGAAAATTGGCGATGTAGTCGAAATCGAAGAGACAAAACCAATGTCAAAAGACAAGCATTTTAAGGTAATTGCGTAACAATATTTTATGATACAAGACGGAACAGTAGTAAAGATCACAGATAATGCCGGCGGTAAAGTCGGAAAGGTTTTCAAAGTGCTTGGATCTTCAAAGCGTCGTTATGCTGGTATCGGTGACCGTGTAGTCCTATCAGTAAAGGTAGCTGAACCTCGCAAGGGAGTAAAGAAAAAGGACGTTCTACAGGCTGTCGTTGTACGTACTACAAATGCATTTCGCCGAAAAGATGGTTCATACATCAGATTTGATGACAACGCAGTAGTTATTCTAGAAAAAGACAAGCAAGATCCAAAAGCAGGTCGTGTGTTCGGTCCTATTCCTCGTGAATTGGCAGAACGTGGATACCAGAAAATAATCTCACTTGCCCCGGAAGTCATTTAAGTAACAAGAATTTTTAATTTCCAATTTTTAATTTTTAAATAATGACCCAAACTTCAATGTTTAAAAATTATTACATTAAAAAATTATTTAGAAATTACAAAATTAAAAATTATAAAATTTAGAAAATATATGCACGTAAAAAAAGGAGACAATGTAATAGTAATAGCTGGGGGAAGTAAGGGTAAGAAAGGCAAGATTGAGAAAGCAATGCCTACTTCAAACATGGTTATCATCGAAGGTGTAAACATGAAGAAGAAACACATGAAAGCTACTCGTGGAGCAAAAGGTCAGATCGTAGAAAAGGCAATGCCTATCCACGTGTCCAATGTTAAGAAAGTAAGTTAAAATATTATGGAAACAACAAAGATAAAAGAAAAGAAAGCATACAGTACACTCAAGGGTGAATTTGGCTACAAGAGTAGTATGGCTGCACCTCGCCTTACAAAGGTTGTTGTTGCTGTTGGTACTGGTTCTGGTATCAAGCGCGACAAGGATCGCAACAAGTTCATCATGGATCGTATCGCAAAGATCACTGGTCAAAAGCCATCTCTACGCGGTGCAAAGAAATCTGTCGCATCATTCAAGATTCGTACAGGTGATCCGATCGGTGTAGTTGTTACTCTACGTGGAGCTCGTATGTACGGATTCCTAGACAAGCTAATCAATGTAGCTATCCCTCGTACAAAAGACTTTCGTGGTATCGAGAGAAAGATCGTAGATGATATCGGTAATCTAACTATGTCTATAAAGGAACACACAATCTTTCCAGAGACAGGGGATGAAGAGCTAAAGGATGTATTCGGTATGGCAGTTACAATCGTGACTACAGCCAAGACAAAGCCTGAAGCAACAAAATTCTTTGAACTCATCGGTGTACCATTCAAGAAATAATCTGTTTCCATAAAATCCCTCATCTGAGGGATTTTTTGTTGGTTTCTAAAATGGTATTATATGAATATGAGTAGAATACAACTTCCAAATGTTACACTTTTGGGTATCGATTGTGTGAATATAGAAAGATTAATAGCTGCGATGGATATTTCTGAAAAGGGTATTGAATTTGGTTCTGTTAAATTATTAAGTTCAATATCATCAGATGATGAAAGATTAATAAAAATACCACATATTGGATCAATAGAAGATTTTTCAAAATTTTGCATTCAAGATCTAAATGATTATGTAGATACGGACTATGTCCTATTGGTTCAGTATGATGGTTTTGTTTTAAATCCTGAAAGTTGGACCCCAGAATTTTTAGAATATGACTATATTGGAGCACCTCTTTCTGGTATGCATTGGTTAGAAAAAAATAGAAATAAGCCGGACTCAAAGTTTGTCGTAGGTAATGGTGGTTTTTCCTTGCGAAGTAAAAAGTTTTTGGAACTTTCGCAAAAGTTTGCAAATGAAGGCAGGATTACAAAATTCCATGCTGAAGATGTGGCACTATGTGTGTGGTACAGAGACTTATTTGAAGAAGAGGGGGTTAAATATGCTCAGTCAGAACTAGGTATGAAATTTAGCGTTGTTGAGGACTATGGTTGGTATGATAAGCCTTTTGGTTTCCATGGTTTATTTAATAAAAATATTGATACCTTGGTAAATAGATACCCAGATTTTCCTTTGATTTTTTTTCTTCCACGTAGGAGAGTTGTTAAATTTAGAGAAATAAAAAGAGTATTTGAAAATATCGCACTAGAAGGGTATTCTTTTAATTCAGACAACAAAACAGATTTGAATGTTTGTCTCGTTTTTAGAGATGAAGATATAAGAGAAATACTTGAAAAGCGAGCAGAATATTATTCTCGAGCGGGTGATATTGAGAATATATCTGAGTCAAATACAGACAATCCAATGAATGGGATACATTCTAGTGTTTTATATAATACCAAGGTTGGTTCAATATTGGTCAATTTCTATCTTTGCACTAAATCAATACCATTGGAGGTGACTGAAAGTAAAAAATTGTTCTAAATCCCTCATCTGAGGGATTTTATTGTGTTTAGCCTTATAAAATAGGGTATTTATCCAATATTGACAAAATTGATGAAAAGGTGTATAATATACACAAATGAGAGAACTTTGGATTAGGATCCTAACGAGCCCAAGGTGGTTCGCAGGTTTCGCCCTTATTATAGGGTTTATAGTATTATTTTTCTGGCATTTGATCTCGCCAGAATCGTACGTCCGTGAGATCGATTCCTTCACTCTTAGCATTAAGATAATGCTAAGTAACCTAGTTGCAGGGGTTATGCAACTAGTGATAATGTCCTTAGGAGTTTATCTCCTTTGGACAAAGGTTTTCTTTAAAAGGAAACCACCAGCTAAGGGTCACTAAAAGAGAGAGCAGTATTATGCCTGAAAACATAATGCTGCTTTTTTATTTGACATTATCCTACCTATCTGATAGGATAGGGGGACGTGATTGATAGATCCGTTCTTCTCCTTAAGAGATAATACTTTTAAGAAAAGGAATGAGATATCGCAATCATATCCCAAGGACGGTCCTTGGGGCAGTTTTATTAAGATAAATTATAATATGGCAAAAACATCAGTTATAGCAAGACATTTAAAGAAGAGTAAGTTTACATCTCGAGAGACAAATCGTTGTTTTCGTTGTGGTCGTGGGCATGCATTTATGAGAGATTTCGGTCTATGTCGTATCTGCTTCCGTGAAATGGCAAATGAAGGTATGCTACCAGGCGTACGCAAGTCTTCTTGGTAATCTCAAAATAAACTTTTAACTAAAAATATATGGATCAAATAGCAAACATGGTAAATATGGTAAAGAATGCAAACCGCGTAGAACGCGAGTCTGTGACTGTTCCATATTCAAAATTAAAGCAATCAATAGCAGATGCTCTAGTAAAAGAAGGGTACCTAGGTAAAGCAACAAAGAAGATGCAGAAGGGATTCCCTACACTAGAACTTGAATTGGTATATGTAGATGGATCACCAAAAGTTACAGGAGTAGAACGTGTTTCAAAGTCATCATGTCGTGTTTATAAGGGGGTAAAGGATATCCGCTCTGTTCGTCATGGTTTTGGATCAATGTTTCTTTCAACACCAAAAGGTATCTTAACAGACAAGCAAGCTCGTAAAGAGATGGTCGGAGGCGAAGTATTATTTAAAATCTGGTAATAACATTTTATGTCACGTATAGGAAAACAAATAATAAATATCCCCGCAGGAACTGAAGTTAAGCTAACAGGTGCTACTTTTTCTGTAAAAGGATCAAAGGGTACACTAGTGCGTGATTTCCCTGGTACTGTTGCTATAAATATCAACGGTTCAGAAATCACACTAACTCCAAAGAATGAGAATGATAAGACAGAGCGTGCTCTATGGGGTACATATGCTTCTCATATCAAAAACATGGTAAACGGTGTAAACACTGGTTATACAAAGAAGCTTATCCTAGAAGGAGTTGGATACAAGTCAGAAGTAGCAGGTAAAGTTCTAAAGCTTGCTCTTGGTTTTTCACACCCAGTAAACGTAGATATCCCAGAGGGTCTAACAGTTACAGCAGAAAAGAACACAGTTACAGTTATAGGTATCGACAAAGAACTTGTTGGTCAGTGGACAGCAAATGTTCGTTCATTAAAGAAGCCAGAACCATACAAGTGTAAAGGTTTCCGTTACGATACTGAAGTTATTCGTCGTAAGCAAGGTAAGAAAGCTGCATAAAATATATGAACAAGAAACAAGAAAAAAGAATACGTCTAAAGAAAAAGATTCGTGCAAAGATTGGTGTTGGTTCTTCACGCCCTCGTCTTTCAGTATTTCGTTCAAATGCATTTATCTATGCTCAGATTATTGATGATACAAAAGGGGTGACTCTAGCTTCTTCTTCAGACATGAAAATCGAAAAAGGGACAAAGACAGAACGTGCTACAGCAGTCGGAGCAGAGATAGCAAAGCTAGCTACTGCAAAGGGAGTAAAAACTGTTGTTTTTGATCGTAATGGATTTAAATATACTGGTCGCGTAAAAGCACTAGCTGACGGCGCTCGCGCAGGAGGCTTAGAATTTTAATAAATTTTATGGATACAAATAACAAACCAACTACAAATACAAAACCTCGTTTCGGTACAAGACCAGCAGGTGGCCGACCAAACACAGGAGGGAATGGAGAGAGAAAGCCACGTGCTTTCTTTGAAAAGCCAAAGCCAGAGTTTGACCAGAAAATGGTTTCTATCCGCCGTGTTACTCGTGTGGTATCAGGGGGACGTCGTATGACATTCGCTGTAGCTCTCGCTATAGGTGATAAAAAAGGTTCAATCGGGCTAGGAACAGGAAAGGGTGCTGACACAGCTGTAGCTATAGCAAAGGCTCTACGTGCTGCAAAGAAGAATATGTTCAAAATCGCTGTGACAAAAGAAATGTCAATCAACCATGAAGCATCATTCAAATTCGGAAGTTCAAGAATCAACATTATGCCAAACAAGGGTAAGGGTCTAGTAGCAGGAAGTACTGTTCGAGACATGTTGGTCCTAGCTGGTATCAAGAATGTCACTGGTAAGATCCAATCAGGCAGTAAGAACAAGCTGAACAATGCTCGCGCTACATACGGAGCACTAAAGATGCTAAAGTCTCGTGCACCAAAAGCAGTCAAAGAAGTAGTAGCAGAAGAAGTTAAATAATTTAAATCATATTTATGCAATTAAACGAATTAAAAAGAAAAAATCCAAATAAGAAGGCACGCCAAGTAGGACGTGGTGGTACTCGTGGTAAGCAATCTGGACGTGGAGGAAAGGGTCAGACAGCTCGTGCTGGTAACAAGCGCCGTCCTCAAATTCGTGATATCATAAAGAAGCTTCCAAAACTTCGTGGATATCGTTTTAAGTCTACAGTTTCAAAGCCAAACGTTGTGAATGTTTCTTCATTGAATATATTTACAGACGGAACAGTTGTGAACCCTACAGCACTTTTTGCTAACAAGCTTATCCGCAAGGTAAGTGGCAAGCTTCCAAAGGTAAAGATCCTAGGAACAGGGGACATCACAGTCTCGATCACAGTTGAAGGTTGTATCGTTTCTGACTCAGCTAAAGCAAAGATTGAAAAAGCTGGTGGAACTATAAAATAATACTAATGGATCCTGTTAGAGATTCGTTTGTTGTTTTATAAGATAGATTAGAGAGTTTATTTATAATATATATTATTTACAATAATTAATAAGATACGGTAGTCTTTTGACTACCTATCTCTAACAGGATGGAAAAGTTTCTACATAAAATAAAAACAGTTTTTACCGACAAGGCGCTCCGAAAGCGTGTCTTGTTTGTTCTTGCTATATTGGTGGTGTTTCGTCTACTAGCTGCTATTCCGATTCCTGGAGTAGATGCTATGAAGCTACAAGCGTTTTTGAATAATAATCAATTCCTAGGAGTATTGAATGTCTTCTCTGGTGGGGGATTGTCTCATCTTTCTCTTATCATGCTTGGAGTAGGCCCATACATCACTTCATCTATCATCATGCAGCTTGTGACTATCATGTCACCTCGTATAAAGGCTATGTATCAGGAAGATGGCGAGATTGGCAAGAAGAAATTCAACCGCATCAGCCGTCTACTGACTATACCTCTTGCTATTATCCAAGGTATTACATTCATGATGTTGTTGTCTCAGCAAGGTGTACTCGGTGATATAACAGTGTTTGGTCAGATTGCAAACGTAGCAGTTATCGTAGCTGGTTCAATGTTGTTAATGTGGCTCGGTGAGCTAGTTTCAGAATTTGGTATTGGTAACGGTGTATCATTGATCATCTTTGCTGGTATCGTAGCGAATATCCATAAAGAGTTGAATCAATTCCTATTTACTTTTGATGTAGCTAGTATCCCTATGTACCTACTATTCCTAGTTGTTGGAATATTGATAATCGTGGGTGTAGTTATTGTCACAGAGGCTGAGCGTCCTATCCCAGTGACTTATGCACGTCAAATCCGTGGTGGGGCTACTACTGGTGGATCAGAGACTTATATCCCTCTACGTGTGAATCAATCAGGAGTTATCCCTATAATCTTTGCTCTATCTATACTATTGTTCCCTCAAATGGCTGGTAATTTCCTAGCAGGGATGTCAAACGGTACATTAAAGGCAATAGGAGATGCTCTACTATGGTTCGTACAAAATGTATGGTTATACTCTCTAGTCTACTTTATTTTTGTATTCCTATTTACATATTTTTATACAGCAGTTACATTTGATCCAAATCAAATTTCTGAGAATCTACAGAAGAACGGTGCATTTATCCCAGGTATCCGCCCAGGCATAGCTACACGTGACTATATCGCAAAGATATTGAACCGTGTGACTCTGATGGGAGCTGTGTTCCTAGGTGTGATAGCTGTTCTACCTCTAGTCATGAAGGCTATCACTGGAATCACTGCTTTTGCTCTAGGGGGTACAGCTCTCCTGATCGTAGTGTCTGTAGTGCTTGATATTATAAAGAAAATTGAAGCCGAGCTCTCGATGAGAGAGTACTAAAAAATTCCCTCATTTAATTGAGGGATTTTTTATGGTATATTAATAAGATGAAACCATACACATTTATATTTTTTGGAATAGCAGGTTCTGGCAAGGGGACACAAGGTGAACTCTTGGATAAATATCTGAGTGAGCACAAATTAGTAGAAGACGTTATCTATATATCTCCAGGGGTAGAATATCGAAAGATTGTAGACAATGGGGGCTATACTGGTCAACTGGTCAAAAAAATCTCAGAAAAGGGATTGCTTGCCCCAGATTTTCTAACAACAAGTCTTTTCACAAATATATTAATTTCTAATATGACAGAGAAGATGTCTTTTATTTCTGATGGATATCCTAGGACAATTTCACAGTCTGAAAGTTTTGAAAAAGCTATGCAGTTTTATAGTCGTGAAAATATTCACGTTATATATATAGAAGTTGGCAAGGAGGAAGCGATGAAGCGCATGAAGCTACGTGCCCGTACAGATGACACAGATGAGGGTATAGAGACACGTTTTGATGAATACATAAATAACGTATTGCCATCTATGAAATACTTTGAAGGTAAATCTGGTTACAATATGGTGACTATAAATGGAGAGCAATCTGTAGAACAAGTCCACACTGATATTATTAAATCTCTAGGAATATAAAATAGAATGGACAAACAAAAGCGCATCGTCATATCTTTGGGGGGATCACTCGTAGTTCCAAACGAGGTAGATGTTTCGTTTTTGTCATCTTTTGTTAAATTAATTTCTGAATTTGTAAATCAAGGTTTTAAATTCGTGATCATCACAGGCGGGGGGAGGATATGTAGGAATTATAATGAATATCTAAAGAGTATTGTATCTCCGACAGAGGAGGATCTAGATTGGATGGGTATAGCAGCTACAAGGCTAAATGCAGAGCTCGTACGTATAGCATTCAACGGTCTTGCTCATCCATATATAATTCTCGATCCAGATCATATGCCCGAGACAGATAAATCTATCATCGTAGGTGGTGGATGGAAGCCGGGGAATAGTAGCGATCTAGCTGCTGTACATGTAGCTAGGATAGTAAATGCAGGACGAGTGATAAATCTTTCAAATATTGATTTTGCTTATGATAAAGATCCAAATAAATATCCTGATGCAAAAAAGATCGAGGATACTACTTGGGCAGAATTCAGAAAGATATTGCCAGATGAATGGCACCCAGGACTATCATCACCCTTTGATCCAGTAGCAGCCCGTGAATCAGAAGAGCTAGGGCTCGAGGTAGTGATAATGAATGGTAAGAATATAGAAAATTTAAAGAATTATTTAAATGGGAGAGAGTTTTTAGGGACGTTAATAAAATAAAAACTTTAGTGTTATAATTTATATATGAAGAAAGTCACTCTAATTCCAGATGAAATCATTCTCAGTAATATACTCCTAGTAAGAGGGAAGAAAGTTATGTTGGACACTGACCTAGCTTCTCTTTACGGTGTTCAAACTAAGGTTTTAAACCAAGCAGTAAAGAGAAATATAAAAAGATTTCCATCAGATTTTATGTTCCAATTAAATGGTAAAGAGAAAGATAAGGTGGTCACAAATTGTGACCACCTAAAGTCTCTTAAATTTTCAACACAATTACCATACGTATTCACCGAGCAAGGTGTAGCTATGCTTTCAAGTATCTTAAATAGTGAAAGGGCGATACAAGTAAATATTCAAATCATACGTACATTTACAAAGATTAGAGAATTACTTTCAACTAATATAAAACTCAGAAAAAAAATAGAAGGTATGGAGAAGAAATACGACACCCAGCTCCGTCAAGTTTTTGAAGTCCTCAAGCAGCTTTTAATGCAAGAATCAAAACCCAAAAATAGACGTATTGGTTTTGTAAAATAAAAATATGAATCCTGAAAGTAAAAATTGTCAGAATTGTAAGAAAACTTTTGTGATAGAGGTTGATGATTTTTCTTTCTATGAAAAGATCGGTGTACCAGCACCGACTTTTTGCCCTCAGTGTCGCAGACAAAGAAGGATGACATGGAGGAATGATTTTACTTTTTATAATAGAAAGTGTGATTCTACTGGTAAAAATATAATATCTCTTTATTCTCCGGAAGAGGATAGGAAAGTATATTCAGTAAAAGAATGGTGGAGCGACAATTGGGATCCAAAATCTTATGGTCGTGATTTTGATTTTTCGCGCCCATTTTTCGATCAATTCCATGAACTCCAAAAAGAAGTCCCTCTAATCGCACTTATGAATGATGATGGTATTGGTAGCGTGAATTGTGAGTATACTCAAAATGAAGCTTATGCAAAAAATTCTTATATGGTTTCGATGGCTTGGAAGAATGAAGATTGCATGTACTCATATGGGGTATCAGGTCCAAATGCTGTAGAGGTCGTAGATTCGATGGATATTTTTGCGTCAGAGAGAATATATGAATCAATATTTTTGAACCAGTGTTACGATTGTAAATTTTGCTTTTATTCTCAAAATTTGATTTCAAGCTCTTTTTGTTATGACTGCCGAAATCTTCAGGATTGTTTTATGTGTGTCGGGTTGCGTGGAGGACAGTATATGTTCAAAAATGAGCAATATACAAAAGAAGATTATCATAAAATAATATCTGAATTTAAGCTGGGTAGTTATAGTGGTCAACAAGAAGCAAAAAAAGAATTCGCTAATCTTATTTCTAATTTTCCTTTAGGTGAACCATTTATGATTAATTGTGTTGATTGTGTAGGTGAAGCGCTTTTGAATAGTAATAATGCAAAGTATTGTTATACGGGCAGACGCCTTCATAATGTTAAATTTTTTGAAAATGGGAATGATATAAAAGATGGATACGATATGTTAGTAGGGGGAGAGAATGAGATGTGCTACGAAGGTATTACTCCAGACAATGACCGCTTGGCATTGTTCACTATTTTTTCATATAAATGTAGTGATGTTTGTTATGTTGAGCATTGTTTTGGTTCGTCTGACTTATTTGGATGTTCTGGGTTAAGGCAAGCTCAGTATTGCATATTAAACAAGCAATATTCAAAACAGGAGTATTTTGATCTTAAGACGAAAATAATTGCTCATATGAAGAACACAGGAGAATGGGGTGAATTCTTCCCATCAAAGTATTCTCATTTTGGGTACAACGAAACCATAGCTCAGGATAATTATCCTCTCACAAAAGAACAAGCCTTGTCTCACGGTTTTAATTATTTTGATCACATTCAATTTACTACAGGTAGGGAGACGTTATCCTTGGAAAATCTACCTGATAATATAGAAGATGTTGATGATTCTATTAAGCATCAAATTTTACGATGCGAAGAAACAGGAAGAAACTATATCATTACAGATCAGGAGCTTAATTTTTATAGAAAAATGAAGATACCTATTCCAAGAAAGTGTTTCTTTTCTAGACACTCAGACCGGGTATCTCAAAGGAGAAAAAGAATTTTTTAGTTTGCAAAAAAGGTATATATTGGATAATATAAGCAAATATGGCAGTAATAATAAAAACAGCAGAAGAGATCGAGATATTGAGGGAAGGGGGTAAAATACTCGCCGAGATTTTAGCATTGGTTGCCGAAAAGGTGGCGCCAGGCATCTCTACTTATGAGCTTGATCAGTATGCTTATAAATTGATAAAGGAGAGGGGTGGAGATCCTGCATTTCTGAACTATCGCCCAGAGGGTCATGCAAAGCCATACCCAGCTACACTATGCTCATCTGTGAATAGCGAGATTGTCCACGGTATACCAAAGAGAGGTATCATACTAAAAGAGGGGGATATCGTATCTATAGACCTGGGTATCAAGTACAAGGGTCTCTATACAGATCATGCTATGACTGTAGGCGTAGGGGCAATATCCAAGAGAGATCAGAGACTGCTAGATGATACCCGTGAAGCACTCGATATCGGTATCTGGGCAGCTCGTGGAGGTGCTACAACAGGTGATATAGGCTATGCCATCGAGTCATTCGTACACAATCGCTATGGTATCGTCAGAGAGCTCTCAGGGCACGGTGTAGGCAAGAAGATTCATGAAGATCCATACATCCCAAACTACGGCAAGGCAGGCAAGGGTACAAAGCTCGTGCCAGGCATGGTAGTAGCCATAGAGCCTATGCTCACATCGGGCAGTGCTCATATCTATGTCGCTGATGATGGATATACAGTAAAGACAGAGGATGGCGGACGTGCTGCTCACTTTGAGCACACTATACTCATCACCGAAGGCGACCCAGAAATTCTAACTAAAATCTAAATAAAAAATACACCAGTCGGACTGGTGTATTTTTTATTTAGATGTCATTGATGATATAATTTAGGAATGGAAGGACTTAATTTAAATAATACACCCAAGTTTAAAACCCCAGAGGAGGAGTTGGTTTTTTTACGTGCTCATATAGCAGAGCGTGAGCGCGAGTTAAAAGAAGGGGGTCAAGATGTGAACAAAGAGGCCCTCACTCACAGTGTGATAGGTGAGTACAAGAATCACCAGCCAGAGACCGTCATGCACGAGAGTGCTGTTATGGACAAAAAAGAGCACGAAGCTCTCGTCCTGAGATTAAAACCAGAGAGCCATGATTCAAAGATGGAGGAATTATTGGGGATACTACTTTCAAAGGGTGTATCTAGCGCATTGTCTGTTGTAGAAAAATTAAAAAATCCACATCTGGATGATGATTTCAATCGTTTCCTTATCGAGTATCTGCACAGCACACACAAGGTCCCAGGACTCAAAGAGGGTACTCCACTTTTCAAAGCCCTCGATATATCTCTATTTGAGATCACACTCCCAGATCCAAATGACAATGAGAATGATAAAAAGAGCCTAAAAGAATTACTCTCTGCTATGGAGCAGTTTTATGCGGGCATGCACTCTGTGGGTGACAATAGACAGAATCATAGTCGGGATCATTTTATTCTCGAGGTGGCTCTTGCCGAAGGGTCAGATCAATTTATCTTTTATGCAGCAGTGCCATCTCGAAAGGCTGATCTTTTTGAAAAGCAATTGTTAGGAGTTCACCCTCATGCAAAGGTTAATCTTTTGACTGATGATTACAATATCTTCCGTGATGGTGGTGAGATCGCTGGCTCAATAGCAAAGCTCGCTAACTATGAAGTGTATCCTATTAAATTATATGATGCGATTGATCATGATCCTCTTAATATTATTTTGAATGTATTTACAAAGCTAAAGAAAGAGGGAGAGGGGGCTTCTATACAGATAGTGATGCAGCCCGAGGGTGATGGACTGATTATCGAATACAATAGAATCTTGAAAGATGTTAAAAATGGCATGTCTGTAAAAGATGCCCGATCGATAACTCGTCAGATCGGTAAAGAATTTGGAAAAATCGCATCTGAAATATTTTTTGGGACAAATAAAGAAAAAGAAGAGAAAAAGGTAAATGATTTTGCTGTAGAGTCTATCACTGAAAAAGTAAAGAGTACGATAATGACGACAAATATCCGCATCCTTGTATCTGCCGAGACTAAAGACAGAGCAAATCAGATTCTTCAAGACGTGGAATCTTCATTCAATCAATTCACTGAGGCAGATAGAAATGGTTTTGATTTCGAGCATAAAGACGGGAGCGACCTTTTGAGTCTGGCTCATGATTTTACTTACCGTACTCTTGATACGGATTATTCAATACCATTGAATTTAAAAGAATTGGCCACTGTTTTCCACTTCCCATACAGTATCGGTGACTCTCCACAGCTCAAACAAGCAAAAGCAGGTATCGCACCCGCACCTATTGAGATGGGTACTGAAGGTGTCATACTCGGGCACAATGATTATCGTGGTATCGACAAGACTATATACTTTGCACCAGAGGATCGCGTACGACATATGTATGTCATCGGTCAGACTGGTACAGGTAAGACTACGATTATGAAGAATATGATAGCTCAGGATATCCGTGCAGGGCACGGTGTGTGCTATATAGACCCACACGGTACAGATATTCAGGATATCCTATCTTACATCCCACCAGAGCGCCTAGATGACGTGATCTACTTTGACCCTGCGTATACAGCTCGCCCTATGGGTCTGAATATGCTTGAATTCGATCCAAAGTATCCAGAGCAAAAGACTTTTGTTGTGAATGAATTGATGGGTATATTCAACAAGCTTTTCGATATGAAGACTTCTGGAGGTCCTATGTTTGAGCAGTATTTCAAGAACTCGGCATTCCTAGTTATGGAGCACCCAGAGAGTGGTTCGACCCTCCTTGAGATCGGACGTGTTCTTTCCGACAAGGCTTTTCGTGATATGAAACTCGAGCATTGTAAAAATCCAATCATCAAACAATTCTGGGTCAATGCTGAACAGACGACAGGGGATCAATCTCTTGCTAACTTTGTGCCATACCTGACTTCAAAGTTCGACAACTTTATCTCGAACGATATTATGCGCCCCGTAGTACTCCAAGAAAAATCAGTATTCAACTTCCGAGACATCATGGACAATAAAAAGATATTACTCGTGAATCTTTCAAAGGGTCGCCTCGGGGAGATCAATGCCAATCTGATCGGAATGCTGATCGTGGGCAAGATCCAGATGGCCGCACTCTCTCGTGTGGATATGTACGGGCAAAAGATGAATGACTTCTATCTATATATCGACGAGTTCCAAAATGTGACTACAGATGCTATTGAATCTATTTTGTCAGAAGCTCGTAAGTATAGACTGTCTCTAACTATCGCTCACCAGTACATCGCTCAGCTCGAGGACAATATAAAGAATGCAGTATTTGGGAACGTAGGTTCTATGACTGTATTCCGAGTGGGTGCTGAAGATGCAGAATTCCTCGAAAGCAAATTCAAGCCTGTATTCACAGCCAAGGATATCATGAAGATTGATAATAGAAATGCGTATATGTCTATGCTCGTGAATGGTCAGCCTACAAAGCCATTCAATATAGCTACATTTGCTCCACCTCAGGGGAATATGGCGATAGTAGAGAGCATAAAGGAACTGTCATATCTAAAATACGGTCGTGACCGCGAGGAAGTAGAGGAGGAGATTATGGATAAATACAGAAATTAAAAATGAAAGAAGGATTTTTCAACAGAGCAAAAGAGGGGATTAAGAAGGTAGTAAAGACCGGGGCTCTTGTTGGTATGACTGGGGCTGCTGCTTTTGCAGCAAAAGAAACAAAGCCTCTGGATACACAAAATAAAAATTCTAATTTAGTTAAGGTTGAAGATATAAATGACCAAAGATTAAAGGCTTATAATGATAGCAATGAGTTGTATATTAAGTATCGTGACCATGTTCAGTCAGAATTCAACCTTATTCAAACACCAGAAGCTGAAAAAGAATCTCATGAATTAATGAGTAAATATATTGAAAATATATATCAAAAATTGGATGAAAAAGATGTTGAGGTTCTGCATAAATATGGAGTAGATTGTAAAGTTGATATGCCATTAGATGTTAAGAATTCAAATTATATTAAAAATGAATCTCTTATAAAAAAAGAAATGAGAGTTATTCTGTTTAAAAAAATCGAGGAAAATGAAAAAATAACTTCTGTTGATGAAAAAGATCATCTTTTAGGTCGCATAAATTATTTGTTTACTTGCGTAGAATTTATCAGGCCAGACCCAAACAATAAGCCACTTACTCAATTTGATTTTAAGGAAATAGATTCAAGTTTCCAGGAGAGGGGGATAAAACCTATTTCTTGGGATGAAAAAGAAAAAAAAATTACTACAAACAGAAAATATGTTGTACTTGGTGAGTATGGAGAAATGTGGTTAGGGGGAGAAGTTAGCGACGATAAGACCTACACAAGAATAATATATTCCCCAAAATTTAGAGAGCCTAGTATAAAAGTTGTCTTGAACGAGAATTTAAAAAATGGAAAAGAAATCATTGGTAATAAAATAAAAGAGACGCAAAATACTCCAGCACCAAAAGTTGAGGTTATTAAAAATGATACACAGGAAATCTCCGATACTACTAATATAGAGCCTGATATAAAAAAAGAAAATTTTAGAAATCCAAATCAGAAATTATTCTTTCAAGGCTATCGTTTTCGTGAAATAACAGGCCAACAACAGGGTTATTATTCTATTGAAGAAGTTAATAAGCTATTAGAGGAAAAAGGGTTTGAACCTATTTCTGACGAGAGCAAACCACAATCTTATTTTAATTATGAAATTAAGAAAAAAGATTCAGGCTTATAAAATTATAATAAATAATATGACCGCAAAACAGATTTCAATTGAAAAAGCAAAGAAAGACAAATTATTTTATTTTGTTGCGAATGTTGTAGTATATCGCGATAGCGATAAAAAATGTCTAATTTTAAAGCGTAGTGATAGAGAGATTGCTCATCCTGGTAGGTATGGGGTAATAGGGGGTAAGTTAGAGTGGGGTGATATGCCAGTTGAAAATCCAGATCATATAAATGGAGATATTTTAGACTATAATGATATGATTGAGAGATTATTAGTCAGAGAGGCTATGGAGGAGGCGGGTATTGAGATATTCTCTGAGATTCGTTACATAAATAGTAAGACATTTATTAGGCCAGATGAAGTTCCTGTTGTCTTGGTAAAATTTACGGCTAAATACAAGAGTGGAGATATTGTCCTAGAAGATGGGGCATTTACAGATTATGCTTGGGTTGATGAAGTAGAAGTAAAAAATTATGAGTGTATCGATGGTATTGCAGAAGAGGTCGCCTTATCAGTAAAAGCTTGGCAAAAATAATATGGAAGAAATTGAGATAAAATTTTTAGAGGTTAATGTTGCAGAGCTTGTTTCTAAATTGGAAAAATTAGGGGCGATAAAAGTCGGAGATTTCTTTTATAAAAGAGTTCACTTTGATTACCCAGATCATCGACTTGCTGGATCTGGTGCCCATATACGTATTCGTGATGAAGGGGAAAAGGTGACTCTGACGCATAAGAAGGTTAAAGATTTTATATCTCGTGAACATATAACCAAGGATTCTGTTGTGCTTGAGACAGAAGTCATAGTTGATAATTTTGATAAAACTTGTGATTTGATGATCGAATTGGGTCTAGTAAAAGAGGATTATCAAGAAAACAAAAGAACTCGTTATATTTTGGATGATGTGGAGATAGATATAGATTCTTGGCCACTGATACCTCATTATGTAGAGATAGAAGGGAAGAGTTTGGAAAAGGTAGAAAAGGTGGCGACAGATTTAGGTTTTGATTTATCTACTGCTGTTCGTTATAGTGCTGGGGTTATATACGAACGTCATTATGGTATAAAACTTCGTGATTACTCAGTGTTTACTTTTGATCAGCAAATTAAAAGCTAGTTGTTTTTTAAGGCTTTTTCTGGTAGTATGAATCCATTATTGAGTAATATTTACATATAAATTATGGCAACTATAGAACGTTCTCTTATTGTTTTTAAACCAGATGCAGTACAGCGTGGAATTGTGGGTGAAATTTTGTCTCGCTTTGAAAAAGTAGGATTAAAGATTGTGGCTACAAAGATGCTACAACCAAGCTATGATCACTTTTTTCATCACTACGAAAATATAGGCAAGATGGTTTCTCGTCGTGGTCAAAAAGCTTTTGATGTCACATTGTCTATGATGAATGAAGGTCCTGTTATTGCTTTTGTTCTAGAGGGAGTTGAGGCTGTTGCATTATTGCGCAAGATGGTAGGTGCCACAGAACCAAAGTCTGCACTTCCTGGTACGGTACGCGGGGACTACTCTCATATGAGTTTTGGTCATGCAGATGCAAATGAAGTTGGTATTCCAAACCTTATTCATGCTTCAGGTGATCCAGAAGAAGCTGCTCTTGAAATAGCTCATTGGTTCTCAGAGACAGAAATATTCTCATACAGTACAGCTCACGAAAAATTTACACAGACTAAGAAATAAAAAGTTAGCACAAAATCCGCCACTGGCGGATTTTGTGCTATATTAATAAAATATGGAAAATAATGATTTAATTAAAATTCTAAATTTCACCCATGAAGTATATAAGGTAAAGCATTTGCTACGTTTCAAGGGTATGCCTGGTTGGGAGAATGAGGGCATAGAGCGTTGGGATAGTGTAGCCGAGCACTCATATAGAATGGCAATTCTGGCTGTAATGTTGGCTCCATATTTGAATGATAAAGTATCTTTAGAAAAAGTTTTAAAGATGATCCTTGTTCATGATATTGTTGAAATCATAGCCTTAGACTATAGCCCCGTAGCAACACATTCAGGCGGGGGAGGGCATGCTTTCAATGAAGATGCATTTCAGGAAAAATATAAAAGAGAAGTATCTTCTGCTGAGATTATATTTAAAGAATTACCCGCTGAGTTATATTCAGAATTTTTAAATCTATTTAAGGAATATATTAATACAAAGGCAAATAAAGAATTTTCAACTGCAGAAGGGCGATTTGCTTATGCCTTAGATAAAATCGAGGCAACAGTGCAGATAATTGACTGGAAGAGGGAATCTAAGAATTGGACAGAGGAGAATTTCAATAAATCAATGAGTTATATGCACGAATGGTCTGACTATGATCCAAAAATTAAAGAATTTGCAAGTCTGGTAGAAGAAGAAGCTAGAAAATTAATTAAATAAATTTATGCATGAAATAGAAACAAAAGTTTTAGAAGTAGATGGAAAAATATTAAAGGAAAAGCTTGAAGCAATGGGAGCAAAGCAGATTCAAGAGGTGGGCCTAGTTGTGGACTGGTTTAGTTTTGCCAATGTCTCAAAGGATGATAATCCTTGGTTCTTACGTATTCGCTCATATAGTACAGGTAAGGTAGAGGTCACATGGAAAGCAAAATCAGATTTGATCGGAGTTGCTCGTAAGCACAAAGAGATAAATGTGATAGTAGATAGTCATGAAAAGATGCAGGATATGTTCATCGAGCTCGGCCTCGTGTCATATGCTCATCAAGAGAAGAATAGAGTATCTTGGACTTTAGATAATGTTCAATTTGATTTTGATACATATCCGAGGATGCCATCATATCTGGAGATCGAGGCAGGTAGTGTTGATGAAATAAATAAGATGATTACAATGCTGGGACTAGAAAGTCACGAGACTTGGAATGACGGCGAGAGGACTTTGATTGAAAATAAATACAAATTAAATTGGTCAGAAATGAGGTTTTAAAATAATTTTATATGAGAACAATAGGGGATATATACGGGGAATATCATACAATGCCGAATCTGCAGTTGCACCAGTTGCGTGTGGCGGCTGTTGCTATGCAAATATGTGATAATTTTAATGTTGAATTGAATAGAAAAGATTTAGCTATTGGTTGTATGCTCCATGATATCGGCAATATTGTTAAATTCCGACTAAGAGCGTTCCCTGAATTGCTCGAAGGTGAAGATGTAGAATACTGGGAAAATATTCAAAAGCAATATATAGAAAAGTATGGCCCTGAAGAACACGAGGCAAATATGGGTGTAGCTGGTGATATAGGTGTATCCAAAGACATACTGGGTATCGTGGATGCCGTAGGTTTTCATAATTGGTGCCTTGCAAAAGATGAGGGTTCCTGGGAGCACAAGATAGCAAGCTATGCGGATAGTAGGGTGGCACCATTTGGAGTGAAATCCCTCGAAGAAAGACTGATGGATGCAAATAAAAGATATGCAGATACTAGTCACACCACAGATTCTGATCGAGATATGCTCTATGATTGTATAAGAGAGGTTGAGAAAGAACTTTTTTCTCATTTAAGAATAAATCCAGAAGACATAACTGATGAATCAATTGAAAAATATTTTGAAGAATTGAAAAAAATTGAATTTTAGTTTCATCAACCCCATACTAAATTTTTAAATATAACTTTCAGTGGTAAATATGAGTAATCACAAAAATTATTACGGGGTAAACTTGATTTTTTCTATAAATACTATTTGCAATGTGTGTCAAAACTGTGATGTATCGAAAAAATACTTGCGACAGTTCCTGTGTCCGGTATAATAGATGTAGGGTTATTGATGAAATATTACCTAGAACACATTACATAGGGGACACCGGTGTAATCTTGCAAAACTGTACGCTTTAAATTATATATTGCGAACAAATTTGTAAAATTCTCTTGTCCCACGTAGTTTATAGCTACGGTAATATGTCTTTGATAGCCCTAATGAGTAATCCTCTTCAGAAATGGAGGGGATTTTTCATTTATATTTATATTTGCTACACTTTATATATGATGACACGCAAGAGAATAATCAAATATACAGCAATTCTGTTTTCTTTATTGGCAATTATCAATATTTTGTCTATGAAGTTTTTCTGGTATCAAGCTATCTGGTGGTTCGATATGCCTATGCATTTTGTTGGAGGATTCACTACCTTACTTTTATTGACATACTTTTTTTATGAAAAGATACAGTTCGATTTTTTATTCTATCGCAAGATTATACTATTGATATTTGGGGCTATACTCGTGGGTTTACTGTGGGAGGTATTTGAATATATATTTAACAATATAATAGCAGGGGTGCCATGGGATATAGTAGATACATCTGCTGATATATTCTGGGATACTACTGGCGCTATCTGCGCCCTAGTATTCATGCGCTACTGGTAATTAGTAAATATTTTTACTCTCAGATATAATATAAGAATGGAATCCCGTTAGAAGTCACATATGTTGTTCTGGCTACGGGAGTTATATTAAGATATTCGTGATATTTTGATTTTATTATTTAATTTAAGTACGATAATCTAAAGATTATCTACTTCTAACGGGATGGAACAAAAAGATACAAATCTCAAGCTTACTTTCTGTGGTGGTACAGGTACAGTAACGGGGGCAAATTTTTTATTAGAGGGCAATGGCAAGAAGTTTTTGATTGATTGTGGGTTAGAGCAGGGGACTCTCTCTGCTGATCAGAATAACTGGGATGCATTTCCTTATGATCCAAAAGAGATTGATATACTTTTTATTACACATGGGCACATCGATCATATCGGTCTTATACCAAAGCTCATCCACGAAGGATTCCAGGGTAAAATAGTATCTACTATACCTACTCGTGATATTACCGAGGCAATGCTCGAGGATACAGACCATCTACTTTCTCACGATGTCATACATCACCTAGACTTGATATACATCATGGAGAATACAAAAAAAGCGATGGCCCTATGGGAGGTACTCGATTACCATCAAATTATGAATGTGGATCATGGCTTCCAATTCTCATACAAGGATTCTGGGCATATCCTCGGATCTGGAATGCTCGAGGTAGTATACAACGGAAAGAAGATAGTATTCACTGGTGACCTAGGTAATTCTCCGTCTCCACTACTACGAGATACTGAAAAGATTACAGATGCAGATTACATGATTATGGAGTCTGTATATGGAGATAGAAATCATGAGGATAGAGAGGTTAGATCTGATAGATTAAAGCAAATTATATTGGACAATTACAAAAGGGGCGGAGTTCTTATGATACCATCATTCTCCCTAGAAAGGACCCAAGAGTTGATGTACGAGATAGATCTTTTTGTTGAGAAAAAGGAGATACCAGTGATGCCTATATACTTGGATTCACCACTGGCCATCACTCTGACCAAGATTTATAAAAAGTATGAAAAGTACTTCAATGAGACTGCCCGCAAAGTGATTATGGGTGGAGATGATATATTTAATTTCCCGGGGCTCAAAATCACACCAGATACAGAAGAATCCAAGGCAATACTACGATCTCCAAATCCCAAGATTATCATAGCAGGGTCCGGTATGAGTAATGGGGGTAGAATAATTCATCACGAGAAGAATTATTTGCCTGACCCAAAGAATACACTGCTCCTGATCGGTTATCAGGCTGTAGGTACTCTGGGTCGCTCTATAGAGGAGGGTCACAAGATAATCCGGATACAAGGTCAAGATGTAAAGGTTGCAGCCCGTATGGAAAAGATTACAGGATACTCTGGACACAAAGATTCCGACCACCTGCTTGAATTCGTCTCAGACACAGCTAGCACTGTAAAGAAAGTTTTTGTAGTTATGGGTGAGCCAAAGGCAGCTATGTTCTTAGCTCAAAAACTAAAGGATAATCTCGATATAAATGTCGAGACTCCTATGGCGGGGGATAGTGTGATACTAGAATGCTAATACAAATAAAAAATCTTACAGGCAAGACCTGTAAGATTTTTTATTTGTATGGTTTATTTTGTTGCTGTTGCGTATACTCTTGCGAATGTCTCTGGGTTCTTTCTTGCTAGGTCTGCTAGGATCTTGCGATCAAGCTTTATATCCTTTTTCTTTAGAGCTCCCATAAACTTACTGTAAGACATACCTAGTTTTACAGTTGCGGCAGAGATTCTTACTTGCCATAGACGGCGTGCATCACCCTTTTTGTCTTTTCTGTGGGCAAATGAGTATGCTCCTGCGTGCATCAATGCATCCTTTGCTGCAGCTTCTTTTGTACTGCGTCCAAAGCGGAATCCTTTTGTCTGTGAAAGGATATTCTTTCGACGCTTGTTTTTAATTGTACCTCTTTTAACTCTTGTCATATATGTATTTTAGTAAATTAGTATATTGTCTTACGCGTTAGGCAAATATGTTCTTGTAATTTTGTTTGTAAGATTAAGATTCTGCATCTTTTTCCCAGCAAGCTGTTTTGTGCGAGATTGCTTACTGTTGAAGTGGTTGAATCCTGGTGCACGTGATAGGATCTTGCCATTCTTTGTAACCTTCAAACGCTTTGTTAATGATTTATTTGTTTTTATACTCATACAATTTTATTTTTTACTATCTCTTTCTATCGTGATAGTTGGACCTTTAGGACCTTTCTTATAATTTTCAGCAACCTTATAATTTTCTGTAATCAAATGAAGTACTCTATCTAGTCTTTCTTTTAGGAAAGTATCATTCATATACTTTGCTCTTCCAGACAGGAATAGTTCTACTTTTATACGGTGGCCTTCTTTTAACCATTCCGAAGCTTTGCGAGCTTTTAAAGCTAGGTCATTGTCTCCTGTAGCGATCTTGATCTGGATAGACTTTGTTTCAGATGCTTTTGCACCTTGTTTTGCTTTTTTTTGCTTTTTGCTCTGCTCGTATTGGTATTTACCAAAATCCATTATCTTTGCTATTGGTGGAACTGCATTGGGCGATATCTCTATCAAATCCAAACCTTCTTTTTCGGCCATTGAAAGCGCCTCTTTAAAAGGTAAAACACCTATGTTTTCACCCGTACTAGATAGTACACGTAGTTCGGATGCTCGTATTTGGTTGTTTATTCGTTCTCTCAAGTGAATATCAATATAAAATAATAGATTGTCGTCCTTTACCTCCAACAATGTTGGTTTAATAAGGAGGGACATACCTGTACCAGATAATAGCATATCTGTGTTATTATGGCAAGATGACATACGGACCGATAATCATATACAAGAGAATAGGGGAGACTCCGCTTGAGGCTATGGAAAAAGCTCGTTTTAATCACCCCGAATGGGAAAAACTACCTATGACATATGCTGGGCGCCTAGATCCAGTGGCGGAGGGTTTGTTGCTAGTATTGGTGGGAGAGGACTGTAAAGAAAAAGATAAATATTTGGACTTAAATAAAGAATACGAATTGTCTATACTGTTTGGTTTCGAGACGGATACCTACGATCTATTAGGTAGGGTGATGGGAGTTGAAATTTCAAAGACAACGATTGATAATAGTCTGATAGATCAAGCCCTCAAACAATTCACCGGAGAGGTTGAGCAGGAGTATCCACCATATTCCTCAAAGCCAGTAGATGGCAAGCCACTGTTCCAGATCGCTCGAGAGGGAGGCTTGGCTGGGATTGAAATACCAAAACATAAAGTAAAGATTTCAAAGATAGATATATTAGAAGAAAAGACTATCTCAAAAGATGATTTGTTGAAGCATGTAAAGAGTGTAGTGTCATCAGTGGATGGCGACTTCCGTCAAGAAGTGATATTAAAAGACTGGGATCATTTTATCGGTGAATCAGAAGTAATTGAATTTCCTATATTAAAAATTTTGATCTCTTGTGGGTCTGGTGCGTATATGCGGACTATTGCTCATGAACTAGGAAAAGTGCTAGGAGTAAAATCTCTCGCATATCATATAAAGAGGACAAAGATAGGGGAGCATGATATCAAGAGTGTTAAATAAAAAAATAAGCTAATACATTTCCATGTGTTAGCTTATTTTTGTTAGTTCTGTTTCGTCCATCATCGAAAAGATGGCTTGAAGAAAGAAATGGTTTCTATTCCTATCTATTTCTTTAGAGTCAGGAATCCCGTTCGAATGCATGAAAATTTTAATTGGTTTTGGGTGTGAAAACCAAAACAAACTCTCGTGATTTTCGTGTTTTATTTCCAGTTCGTATTGGTTGGCCATACCTCCAGATTTTATTATCACTAGAATTAATTTTCTGTGGATTGAAATTTTTGTTAAAATTTTACTATCGATTTCTTCTTCAAGATTTTCATAGTGTCCATTTTTGTTTTCGTGGAAAATTAGGAATTTTTGATTTGACATAGATTCGAACTCTATTCTAAAATTATCATCGATTTCTTTTTTGCCCAGATTATAGGAATTTTCACTATGCATCTCTGCTTGTATTTCTGTAGTATCTTTTCTATGAAAGATAGCTACTTTTATGTTATCTATCTTCATATTTTAAAATGTGTTTTTCTTTTAAAATAACCGATATTTGTCTTTTTGTCCAATTATCTAGAATAGAGCCTTTGTTTCGCTGAAAAGCTCTTCTATTTTTTCGGGAGTATTAGCTTCACCGTACAGGCGAATTATAGGCTCTGTATTCGATGGGCGTAGATGGATCCATGATCTATCTGCAAAGTCTAATCGGATGCCATCTAGCTCATTTATCTGTGCCTCTAAAAAATGTGTCTTTAATTTTGAGTACATCTCAGATAGACTACCTGATACATCCACTTTGTCTTTTTTCATAAAGTATGTAGGTAGTGTATCTACTAGTTCAGAAACTTTTAGATTTCTCTTTGCGAGTATTTCTAGTATGAGTGCTAGAGTTGAGAAACTATCACGTGCAAAATTCATAGTAGGGTAGATAGCTCCTCCGCCTCCTTCACCACCGATAATTGAATTGTTCTTTATCATCTCTCCGACTACATTTGCTTCTCCGACTTTTGATCGGATACATTTTGATCCGTATTTTTCTGCAATATCTGCATTCATCTGTGATGTAGACATGTTCACTACTACAGTACCTCCATCATGATCACCGACCGACAGTACTGCCTCTACTGCGAGGGCTATCGTGTATTCCTCAGATATCATTTCTCCTTTTTCATTTATAACTACGAGTCTGTCTGCATCTGGGTCCTGAGCAAATCCTATGTCAGCACCACTATCGAGTACTAGTTTTTCAATCTCACCGAGATTTTGTTTTAGTGGTTCTGGTTTGTGTGTGAATTTTCCATCCGCCACATTATTTATCGGTATCAGTTCTATGTCTAATTGCTCGAATAGATATGGGTCCATCACAGATGCAGCACCATTGGTCATATCCACTGCGACTTTGAAATTTTTAGATTTGATAAGCTCTACATCTATGTGGGAGAGGATTTTATCTGAGTGCATTTTAATCAGCTCGCTCTGAATTTTATTCCCATCTTGAGGGTGAAGTTGGGACAGGGACCCAACTGCAAGACCTTGAGCTTCTGTACTCAGATGCGAAAGGTGTACCGATCCTGTAAGGATGGACTCTGTACTCAAAAGACGAGGTGGACGGGAATCATCCACCTCCCCCTGCGGGTACTCCTCAAGAGGAGAACTGAAATACTTTTTAATTTTTTCAACCTCAGATTCATCGGTAAAGAATCCACTCGCAGTTACGAATTTTAATCCATTGTATTCGATAGGATTGTGACTAGCTGTGATGATGATCGCTCCGTCATATTTATTCTCTCGTACAGCTAGGAGTACTGTCGGGGTAGGGAGGACATCTCCGTCTATAACATCGATACCCATACTCTCTAGTACTGGGATTATCGCATCTCTGATTGCAGGTCCACTCTCGCGTCCATCGCGACCTACGAGTACAGTCAGCCCAAGGCCTTGCCTTGGGCCTGATTCTTTTATGAATAGTCCAAAAGATTGAGCGTATTTTTTTGCTGTGTCTATTGTTAGTGTATCTCCCCAGATACCTCGGTATCCAGATACTGCTAGTTTTGGTGTATTTGTCATATGGGGATTATACTACAAAACATTAGCGCCCCAAATGGGTGCAAATGTTTTAAATTGTGGAACTGCGGACCGCGAGTACGCTTGTTGCCGACTACATCGGCAGGTACTTTTCAATTTTGTTGATACAAAATAATGAAAAGTCTTTCACCTCCGCCACACGAGAAAAGTAGTTTGCTCGTTCAGTTCCACACAAAAAACAAAAGCACCCTGATGGGTGCAAATGTTTTTACGTGTGGAACTGGGCGGAGTTGAACCGCCGTGTAAAAAATGTTCATAAATGAGTCTACATGTTTATCTTATTCGATTGGTTTTAAATATGTATCCTAGAGAATAAGAAATACGAATACATACCGAGCTCTTAATTGTAGGGAATATAGTCAAGCTGTCTATATTCCGTAACCCGATATATTATGCCAGAGCTTATTTATCGGATGTCGATAAGCCTGACATCTCACGGGCTTAAATAATTAAGCGAATGAGAAAGCAAAATTTCCAGCGTATGGAGATTTTACCGCAGCGACTTTATTTGCACTTAGTCTTTTGCAAGAAGTTTAAAGAGATTCCTGCGGACTCTACATGCACAAGTATGATGGCACTTCCTATCGAAGCCCGTCAGTCCCAAATATTTATTTCTCAAAGAAAACTTTCAAACTATTTATACTCTCGTCTGATCTCACGATCAGTGTCTCTCTTCTTGATACTCTCGCGCTTGTCATGCAATTTTTTACCCTTTGCGATTCCTAGCTCGAGCTTGATCGTACGCCCCTTACTATATAGCGATAGGGGAATTAGAGTCAAACCTTTTGATTTATCTGCATCGCCCAATTCTTTTATTTCTTTTTTATTCAATAAAAGTTTGCGGTTTCGATCAGGTGAATAATCAAGTGGAGTATTCTTGGCTTGATATGGCGTGACATGCATACCCATCAGGTACACCTCGCCACCTCGTACAATACAAAATGCCCCTGCGAGATTGACCATCCCAGCTCGGATAGATTTGACTTCAAAGCCTAGGAGCTCTACTCCGGCTTCAAACTTTTCTATCACCTCATAATTGAAGTGCGCTTTTCTATTGTCTATAAATGTGACCATATTTTATATATTAGCACAATAATCAAAATTGGACTGCTCATAAATGGCAGTCCAAGATTTTCCGGTTAGCCGCAGAAGGCCAGAAATAGTATTACTACTATTATTGTTGCGAGTGCAGCTAAACTCATTTGTTTGCCTGTTGTGGCAAAGAAATGAGGTTCTTTATTGTCTGTCATTTGAGTATATTATACACCTTTTGAGTTATTTTGTCAAATAGGCCTTTGTACTATATAATACAAAGACTTATGTCTCCCGTTAGAGATGTGCTTGTTATCTTTCTAATTTTGGGTGATTTATAAAATGAATGTCGTATTTTTAATATATATTAATAAGATACGGTAATGTAAGCATTACCTATCTCTAACGGGATGGATAATAATAAAAAAACATCGAAAAATAAACAACAATTACCGAAATTTGGCCAACAAATCTTTATAGCTATATTTATATTTGTAGCGATAACTCTTGCCTACAGTGCACTCTCAAAACCAGGGGTAGAGGTAAAGAAGCTGACTATTGCCGATGTGGCAAGTGGGGTAAATGCTGGCACTATCGAGAAGATCGAGGTCTCTGGTAGTGATGTAAATGTCACATTCAAAGACAAGACAGTGGGTGAGACAAAGAAGGAATTAGAGAATTCAATGTCCGAAACTCTGACTCGCTATGGAGTGACTCCAGAAAAATTGGCAACTACTCCGATAGAGGTAAAGACTGAGAGTGGATTTACGTATTGGCTAATGAATATTTTGCCATTCCTATTGCCAGTACTACTGATCGGATTCTTCCTATGGATGATGACTCGCCAGGCCAAGGGGCAGGGTATGCAAGCTTTTACTTTTGGACAATCAAAAGCAAGAATTACAAATCCTGATGACAAGAAAAATAAAGTAACATTCAAAGATGTGGCCGGTGCAAAGGAGGCAAAGCAGGAGCTCGAAGAAATCGTAGATTTTTTAAAGAATCCAAAAAAGTTTCTAGATATCGGTGCGCAGATTCCAAAGGGAGTACTACTCACAGGACATCCAGGTACTGGAAAGACACTGCTTGCTCGTGCAGTAGCAGGGGAGGCAGAGGTGCCATTCTTCCACCTGTCTGGATCTGAATTCGTAGAGATGTTCGTCGGTGTCGGAGCAAGTCGTGTGCGTGATCTATTCAAGATGGCCAAGAAGGCTTCACCATCTATCGTATTTATCGACGAGATAGATGCAGTAGGTCGTGTGCGTGGTACGGGTGTCGGCGGCGGCAATGATGAACGTGAGCAGACACTCAATCAGATACTAGTGGAGATGGATGGATTCGAGCCGACAGAAAAGGTGATAGTGATGGCTGCTACAAATAGATCAGATGTCCTCGATCCAGCACTTCTACGCCCAGGTCGGTTTGATCGTAGGGTGACTCTAGACCTACCTGACCGATCTGATCGTGAAGCGATACTCTCTATCCACGCTCGCAAGAAGCCATTTGCAGAAGATGTGAATCTAAAGGTGATAGCAGAAAGAACTCCCGGATTCTCTGGCGCCGACTTGTACTCACTGATGAATGAATCTGCGATCCTCGCTGCTCGTGAAGAGCGCAAGACTGTAGCTCAAAATGATTTGATACGTTCTATTGAAAAGGTGATGATGGGCCCAGAGCGCAAGAGTCACCTCCTCTCAAAAGCTGAAAAAGAAATCACTGCATATCACGAGGCAGGACATGCACTAGTAGCATCAGTACTCCCATACGCAGATCCAGTTCACAAAGCATCTATAGTGTCTCGTGGACGCGCTGGTGGATATACATTAAAGCTCCCACTAGAAGATCGAAAGCTACAAAGTAAAAAAGAATTCCTCGATGATATAGCAATGTCACTCGGTGGATATGTAGCCGAGGAGATGATACTAGGGGATATAACTACTGGTCCTTCAAATGATCTACAAGTCGCAACGAATCTAGCTCGTGCTATGGTCACACGATGGGGTATGAGTGATAGTATCGGTCCGATAGCTCTCGAGAGTGATGGAGGCAAGACCTTGTTCGGCCGTGGAGTGAATGATAAGGAGTATTCTGAAAAGATGAGCGCGGTGATAGATGGCGAAGTGAAAAAAATTATGGATGATTCACTAGAAGTAGCCCGCAAGGTCCTATCCGAGAACCGTCATATATTAGATGCTATAGCAAAGAAATTGATAGAGGTAGAGACTCTCGAGCAAGATGAATACAACAAGATAATAATTGAGCATGGAATAAAGCCGAAATTAAAAGATCCAGAAATTATAACCGTTTAGTTCTGTTTACTAATCCCTATATTTTTGTTAGTATGTAGGGATTAAGATCCGCCTGTAGCTCAGTTGGTTAGAGCACAGAGCTTATACCTCTGGGGTCCTTGGTTCGAATCCAAGCAGGCGGACAAGATGAAATTTGATCAATTTCCAAAACCAAGCAAAAATAGCCTTGAAAAAAGTGCTTTTAATATAGAAAAAATTCCAGAGGAAACTATAAAAGAGATAAAGGATTATTATCAAAAAATTGGTAACGGTTTTTTGAGTATTTATGAAGCTCAAAAAGAGCAGCTTGAATCTACTGAAAAATTATTTAACTTATTAGATAAAATGACTGATGGAAAATTTTTAGATCATGCACATCCTAATCATGTTTGGGGTAGTGCATCACAGCAAGCGGGAAAGAATGTTGAATTTAGTCTTGAAGCTAAGCTCCGTTTTCATAATGATATTCCAACTTTCTTTGGTGGAAATCCATGGGTAACAAAAAACCCAGAATCAATTCTTGTAATAATGGGACCAAAAAATAAGAAATTTAAAAAAATATTGGAACAATCTCATTTCTATCCAAAACAAGTTTATCTAAATGATGAATATAATGAATATAAATTTAAAACACCAAAAGGAAAAGATGCGGTAGTCGGTACCACTATCCCCGGGGAGCTTATTGCGTATTGTATTTTAAATGAAATACCAATTTATACTCAATATAAAGATAAACATGAATATAACAATTTATCTGAAACATATGGTGACGAAATTTACCTTGATGAAATAACTATTGAAAGTTCTGCAGACAGGTTGAACATTCCTTTCACTTGGGGTTCTCTTGCTGATACTGTTGTGGATCTTAAAAATGGTAAAATATATAAATATAAAAACTAATATTTGTATTTTTCATCCTTACTATCTTTATTAAACTCTATGGAAGATTTAAATTAAGAGCGAATGGTAATTTTTCTACTTGCAAAAAAATTGCATTTAGATTATACTCAAATATATTAATATTATTGTATTTAAATTATGAGTATTTTATTTATTCAATTGTTTCTAGCTGGTATATTACCCGCATTATTAGTTTTCTTTTTACCAAAGAATCCATCTTTTTTCCAAAAGGATTGGGTTCGGGGTTTTGCCATAGGTGTATATCTAGCACTTATTGTCCTCCTCGTTCGTGAATCATTGGCGGACTCTGGATTGCAGGGGACTATCACTTGGTATGGAGCTGGATTACTGGGGAGTTTCTTTATCGGACTATTCGTAAAAGAATTCCACCATCACCACTCTGAATCAGAATCAAAGCATATACACAATAAAACAAGTACAATAAGAATCTTTATTTCTGATATATTCCACAATGCAGTAGATGGTATTGCTGTTTCTGCAGGGGGATTCGTAGCTATGTTTGGGATATTGGGGCATCAGACTATTCAGCAATTTGGCCAACAGGTACTCCTAGTAGAGAGTGGTGTAAAGCCTATTCGTGCTTTGTTCTTTTCTATCTTCATATCATTGTCTATTTTCGCAACCTTGTTTATAAGTGGAGATGTGGGTGAAGTGGTGGAGCCAATACTGATAGCAGTTTCTGCTGGTATCGTATCTTGGAAAGTTTTCCAAGATTTGTCCCATGCTAAATATACAAAGGATTATCTCTTAGGATTCTTGCTAGGTGCATTTTTATTGACTATGTCATTGGTGCTCGTGCCTCATACTCATGGGGGTGAGGATGATCACCATGATGAATCCCAGGTGTTTATAGGTTAGGCTCCCTGTATTTTACTGTTTGTTGTATAATTAGAAGATGAATTTGGAAGAATTAAAGAATATTTTAAGAGATAAAAATCTAAAAGCCACAGACCAAAGGCTTGAGTTGTTTAGTATTTTTCATTCTTTTCATCAACCTTTAACATTAAAGGATATTGCTAGTAAGATAAAATCGTCAAATGCTCACGAAGTGACATTGTATCGTATCGTGTCATCTTTTAAAGAAGCAGGATTGGTACGACAAGTAGACCTTCAGGATTCTGTTCCTTATTTTGAGCTAGTAGATGAAAAGCATGACCACCATCACATTGTATGTACTTCATGCAAAAAAGTCTCGGATTTCGTAGGTTGCGGGTCTAGTGATTTGATAAAGAAGGCCCTGTCTCAGGCCAAAGATTTTGCGTCGATAAACAGTCATTCATTTGAATTATTTGGTCTATGCAAAAAATGCTCAAAAGCTTAAAAAATATTTTTATTATATTTCTGATTTCTTTTTCTCTATCTCCAGTACTAGTGAGTGGGGCTACTATTCAGTCAGACAAAGAGGAGATACTAAAAGCTAAAGTTCTAGAAATCATGTCCAGTGGCAAGACTGTATTGCCGGGCCTGGACGAGGAGTCTGATTCTCAGAGGATAAGAGCTCGTATCTACGAAGAGGATGGCACAGAGAATGACGTAATATTTGAGAATGACTATCTTCAATTAGAAGAAGGAGAAAAATTTTATGCTCGTAAGATAACTAGGTATGATAGTGGGAAAATTATCTATGCCGTATCTGATGTGAATCGTATGCCGTACATAATATTTTTTACTGTCTTGTTTGTTGTTCTAACTGTGATATTTGGTGGATGGCAGGGTATACGTGGTCTGCTCTCTCTGATTGGTGGATTGCTATTAATTTTTTATATTCTTATCCCGGAGATAGTGGCAGGGTCTTCACCATTTCTAGTCAGCTCAGTGGTGGCGTCGCTCATCATCGTAGTCGGGTCATATGTGACGCACGGATTCAATCGTACTACCTCTAGTGCAGTTCTCGGGATGATCGTCACAGTATTGATCACCGGAGTACTAGCCTATATAGCAGTGCATGTCGCTAGTCTGTCTGGTATGGATTCTGACGAGGCTACGTATCTAGCTTTAAATACTAGGGGTACACTCAATCTGCAGGGCTTACTACTGAGTGGGATTATCATTGGATTGCTCGGTGTACTATATGATAGTGCGATAGGCCAAGCTGTGTCTGTAGAGGAGCTCTGGAGGGCTGATCCAAAATTATCAAAATCATATGTATTTGCTAGATCACTGCGTATCGGCCGGGAACATATCGGGGCACTGGTGAATACACTTGCTATTGCCTACGTAGGTGTAGCACTACCACTGCTCGTGCTTTTTTCTTTTCCAAATTTTGGTTCATCTATATCATTGATCAACCGCGAGATGTTTGCCTCAGAGATAATCCGCACCCTCATAGGTTCTATAGGTTTGATATTGGCTATCCCGATCACTACATTTATATCTGTATGGATGCTACATGGACGAACATTCAAGGGTCAAACTGGCCACTCTCATTCTCATGGGCATAGCCACTAATGAAATAAAATCCACTTTAAGTTGTAATATATATTAATGATACATTCTGATAAAACAGATGAGCAGATTGTCCTACTAGTAAAAGCAGGGGATATTGAGAGTTTCCGAGAATTGGTAGATAGATACGAGGCCAAACTCAAAAGGTATTCTCGTAAATTCCTATTCGATAGATCAGATACAGACGATCTCGTTCAGGATGTGTTTATAAAAGCTTATACAAATATTCAAAGTTTTGATAATAGCAAGATTTTTTCCCCGTGGATATATCGTATAGCCCACAATGAATTTGTGAACGCTCTAAAGAAAAAGCTTTCTTCTCGTATATTTTCTCTTGATCTGGATACATTCTTCCCACAGCCTGTGGCGACCGAGACGGCGGATGATTTTTCTGAAAAAGAATTCACTTCTAAATTACTAGATAAGCACCTCAAAGAAATTGATCCGAAATACAGAGAACCGATGATATTGTATTTCTTTGAAGATATGGACTATCGGGAGATATCTCAAGTGCTCGAGATCCCGGTGTCCACGGTAGGGGTACGTATAAAAAGAGGGAAAGATAAACTAAGGGAAATATTAAAAGATAATAATTTTGTATATGAAAAATAATATGGAACACAAATCAATACAAGAGAATATAATCGAATCAATAAAATCTGGCAAGATACACATGAAGCCACGATGGTATTTTATGCTGAAGATTGTTTTAAATATATTGCTCGTGAGTGTGGTGTTCTTTGCGACCGTATACTTGCTTAGTTTTATTGGTCTTGTTTTGCATGAAAAAGATTTATTTAATCTATTTGATTTGAGTCCACGGGGGATGAAGATGCTCATGACATCTATCCCATGGATTATAGTGATGTTATCTATAACACTTGTCATGGTGCTGTATGTACTAGTCAAAGATCATGCTTTTGTTTATAAAAAACCATTGGCTTATATTTTATTTGGCTTAGTAAGTTTAGTTGTACTAATTGGTTTTGTGGTGCATATGTTTGATGTGAATTTTCGGCTGGCTCGTATTGGAGAGGATAGACGTCCACCGGTGATAGGTCCTATGCATAAATACTATCGTGGAGATATAAAAGAGAAAAAGAAAATAGAGAGATTTGACAGGAGAATGGAAAAAATGCCAAGAGCAGTAATTGAATAATTTTTGAAATATTTTATATCTATCATTGTAATAATATATGTACGAAAGATATCATCGTACATTAATAATAATAAATATAAAATTATGAATAAAAAGAAAATACTAGGTTATAGTGTGTCTGCATTGGCTCTGGCTATGCTACTCTCTGCTGGTAGTGCATCTGCATTTGGTGGGGGAATGGGTGGAGGATTTAACAAGAATTTAACTCCAGATCAGATAGCTACAAATCATTCTACGATGTTTGCCGAGCATGCGACACTGATCGGTGCTACGGCAGATGAAGTAAAAGATGCATGGGCAAAGGGGATTTCATTTATTGAATTAGCCAAGACAAAAGGGGTAACAGAGGAAGCATTAAAAGCAAAGATGCAAGCAACTCATGCTACAAAGATGAAGGAACAGCTCCAGGCACTAGTATCAAAGGGTGTGATCACTCAGGCTCAGGCTGATACAAGACTATCTACTATGCAAAAAAAGATGACAGAGATGAAAGACAAGAAGGGCAAGGGTAAGCAAGGAAAAGGTAAAGGTTTTATGCATTTCTAATAAAATAATTCTATCAATAAAACACCCCGACCTAGGTCGAGGTGTTTTATTTTATTCAAAATGCATTGTTATATTTTTTTGTTCGACAGTTTGTAGCAGGATAGGTGACGATGAGAGTTTTGGATCTTTTTGAATTAGTGCTATCGCTTCATTGCGAGCAGTCTCTACCATTTTAATATTTTTTATCGCTTCCATCCCTAGATCCGTGATACCCCATTGTTTGCCTCCTCCTAGTTCTCCTGCACCACGCAGCGTCAGATCCAGCTCTGCGAGTTCGAATCCACTGGCAGCTTTTGTCAGAGCTTTTAGTCGGTCCATAGTCTTCTCTGTTTTGGCTTCTGCAAATAGATAACAATAGGATTGGTCGTTGGATCGGATTACGCGTCCGCGGAGTTGGTGTAGCTGGGCAAGGCCGAATCTCTCTGCACCCTCGATGACTATCGATGTGGCATTTGGCACATTCACACCCACCTCGATCACCGATGTAGATACTAGGCTATCTATCTTGTGATCTTTAAAGTCTTGCATCACTTCCTCCTTTTTCTGTTTTGTCATCTTGCTGTGCATGACTTCGATATTGTATTTTTGGAAGACTTCTTTTTTAAGTCTCTTGGCCTCGGTAGTCACATTCTTCATCGCTAGAGCTTTTTCTTGGTCTGGGTCTGGTTCATTTATACGTGGGCAGATGACATAGGCTTGATGGCCGGCTTCGAGTTCACGATGAATCTTTGCATAGGCTTCATCGCGCTTTCCAGGTGCGACAATCTCTGTGATTACTTTTTTTCTTCCGGCTGGCATCTCATCTATAATAGATAGATCCAGGTCTCCGTATATAGTCAGTGCGAGAGTGCGGGGGATAGGAGTCGCAGTCATAGACAGGTAATGCGGTGCATGACCTTCCTTTTTTGCGAGCTTCATTCTCTGGTTGGTTCCGAATCTGTGCTGCTCGTCGATGATGACGAGTCCTAGGTCTTCGAATGCTACGGATTTAGATACGAGTGCATGTGTGCCGACGAGTATTGGTATCTCACCATTCTTTACCCACTTTAGTAGTTGTGCACGGGATATTGTAGTCCAGGGTTCTTGAGCACTTGCGACCTTGGTGGGGAATTTCCTGCAGCCGGATCCCGTGATCAGACCGATAGATATGCCAGTGTGTTTAAAGTATTCGATAAAACTTTCGAATAATTGTGTAGCTAGCACCTCGGTCGGTGCCATGTATGCCACCTGAACATTGCCAAAGTTCTGTCCGACTGGACGATTCTTTATCACGGCATATGCTACTGTAGCTGCTATAAAAGTCTTGCCTGATCCTACATCACCCTCGACTAGTCTAGACATTGCTTTGTCTTTCTGAAAATCTTCGAGGATTGAATTTATCGCATTGGTCTGTGCATTTGTAGGCTTGAAAGGGAAGCGTCCTACAAAGTCTGCAATATCTACTGTCGGTATTTTTAATTTATATGAAAAAAGTTCTTCGTATTCTCGACGTTCTTTTTGGCGAGCGAGCTGGATGAAAAATACTTCTTCGAATGCGAATCTCTTGCGTGCAGCATCGGCATCATTTTTCTTCTGAGGAGCATGGATCCAGATCAGAGCTGTCTTTAGATTTGGTAGATTATATTTCTTTATTATTTCTTCGGGTATGTATTCTTTGATGTTTTCAAGGGCTCCACTCTTTATTATTTTTTGGATTGCATGATACATCCACTTTGAAGTGATGCCTTTTGTCTCGGGGTAGACAGGGTAGCCAAAGCTCGCAACTGTCTCTCCACTTGAGAATAGTGAATCATGTGTGTCTATAGGGAGGATGTCCTCCTTGGTAATCTCTGGATTGGTCAGGGTCATTCCGTATGTCGGACTATTTGATACCTTGCCAGTCACACGCACGACTGCACCTTCGCGGAGCATTTTTGCTAGGTATGGCTGATGGAACCAGACGATTTTTATCTTGCCGGTCAGATCTGTTAGTTCTGCGTGCCCCATAGGAATCTTACTCTTGAACCCTTTTTTTGTTTCTAGTTTTGATATTGTTCCTAGTAGTGTCACATTTTCTCCGTCGGAGATATTGTTTATATGTTTTACTTCGGATATGTCTGTGTATCTTGTAGGGAAGTAGTATAGTAGATCTCGAATTGTTTTTATCTCGAGCCTGTTGAGTGCTGATTTCTGGTTCGTATCTATCCTGAAATTTTTATCTATGGTGTCGATCAGATTCATATATGAATTGTATCATAAAAATACCCCCCACCTCCTAGGAGGTGGGGGGTATTTTTATTTACTATACATAACTATACCCCCTATGGCTATCATTACTATTAGTAAAAATATAGCTAATTTTGGGTCTTTTACTTTCTTTAATCTCATTATTTATTCAATACAGCCTTGATCTCTGTGACTAGTTCTTCTAGCGTAAAGTTGGACTTTACCATGAATTTTGTTGCACCCAGGGCCTCTGCCTTTTGCATGGCAGTATCTTCTGACAGGTTTGAGAATACGATAACTGGGGTAGTCTTTGTTGTCTCTTGTTCTCTCATTTTTTTTAATATATCAAAACCATCAAAATTGGGGAGCATTAGATCTAGGAGTACCAACGATACACCCGGTTCATTTATCTTTGCCATGCCCTCATCTCCTGTACTTGCTGTGATAACTTCAAATCCCTCCTTATTCAGCTTGCTAGCTTCGAGGCTCTGTAGAAAGCTATCATCTTCTATTACTAATATCTTGCTCATCCCGTTAGAGATAGGAAGTCCTAAGACTTCCTATCTGATTAATTTATGTTAATAATTCTTTCTTCTTCTAAAATTTATGCACCGTTAGATGGCGAACTGTTACATCTCTAACGGGACTCATTGTTTTATTGTATCATTATTAATTATTAAGAGGCAACATTACAAAAAAAGTAGTACCTTTGTCATTGCTTTCAAACCAGATCTTTCCATTGTGATGCTCTACTATCTTTTTTGTGGTAAATAGTCCAAGACCTGAACCAATAGCATCTTTTTGCTTTGCATTTTCTGTTCGATAAAACTTTTCAAATATCTTTGGCTGGTCTTCTTTGGCTATGGTGATACCCTCATCTCGGACTGATATCTCGATACCTTTATTGTCTTCTCCTATAGATATGACGACCTTACCTTTTTCATTGCTATACTTTATCGAATTTTCTATTAGATTTTGCAGGACTACTCGGATCATCTCTTTGTCTACTGATATCTCAGGTATGGCCGTGTGGGGTTTTAAAAATATCAGCTCGATATCTTTTTTGTGTGACTCGCTATAGAATTCAAATATTGTTTCTTCGAGTAGTTCTACTATATTCACCTTTGTGAAATTGAATTTTAATATTGTGTCCTCTGTGTGATTCAATGTGAGCATATCATTTGTGAGCTTTATCATCCTCTCTGTGCTCTCGTATGCTTTGTTTATCAGATTCTCTTGTTCACTTGTGAGTTCTCCTAGGTCTTTATCTAAAAACATTTTCAGTATCCATTTAGATGCAGATAGGGAAGTGCGTAGTTGGTGAGCTGAGATCGATATCAAATCTGATTTTACTAGATTGATATTTTTCAATTCATCGTTCTCCTCTTTTATTTTTTGTAGTTCGTCCATCCCGTTAGAGATAGGAAATATTTATATTTCCGTATCTTTTTAATATATAGTAATAATTACGACTCTTTTTATAAAATTCATTGTACTCTAAAAATATAACAAACACATCTCTAACGGGATCCATATTATTTTTTTGCTGGGGTTGCTCCTAATGTTCCGACTTTACCAATATCTATTTTTTGTATTTGCTCTTGATCTATGCGCAGTATTTTTACACCCGCATATACTACGAGAGCTATAACTATGAAATCTATACCATTGTTCAAGAAAGCTCCGTAGTGTATAGATACATTACCTATCTTGTATGTTGCTTTTGCTAAATCATCTACTCCACCCATGAGTCCATTTAATACAGGATTTATGATATCTGTAACTAGTGATGATACAAATTTAGAAACAGCACCTCCTAAAATGAAACCAATCGCTAGACTGATAACTCCTTGTTTTTTGATAAATTCACTGAAGCCTGATACTCCACGAATTTTTTTAATATGTTCTCTCATAAAAATAATTATATCATATAGTATATGTGAATATATCTATTTTGACTTTATTGTTTAATTGTGTTATATTTAGAAAAAACATGTTCAACCCAAAATTATTTTTTAAAATGACAGAAATCAGCTCAAGTTCTAATTCTCAATTCTCACCTTCAGGGGGCAATCCATTTTTGGCTTATTTCCAAAAAATAATGGATTATTGCGTATCAGATGAGCATATCGCTATACGCAAGTTTTTAATTTCAAATAGTATTCCTAATTTATCAAACAATTTAAAGGAGTACAAAGCAAAACATTATGTAACCATTGGACTGATTTGCTCGTCCCTAGAGGACTCGAAAGAAGCAAAAGATTTTTTCTTGAGATTGCTAAAAGATTTTACTAATAAAAAAAAGCTATTAGATATTCAAAATAAACCCGAATGTGTAGGGGAATATTCTGAAGAAGATAGAATTCGTTTTATTTTTAAATCTCAAGCCTTAATTCTTCAGGTGTATGTTTCGAATAATGAAAATGTAATTAATGAGATTATGAAAAAAATTTAATAAAAGCCTGGTTGATAGAAATATCAATCAGGCTTTTTATTTGCGGAACCGGGGAGATTCGAACTCCCGAGGGCTTTTACACCCTGCCTCTTTAGCAAAGAGGTACGTTAGACCGCTCTGACACGGTTCCATATTAAACTAACTTCATGAATATATCATATTTTGTGAATATTAAAAATCTCGCACAGGTCCGACCTATGCGAGATTTTTCTTGGTAAGTAGAACTATTTTTTAATATACCTGTCTACTCCGATCCATCCTGCTGTTTTATGTGAAGCGATGATAAATATCTGTAGGAGTAGTAGCCATGGATTAGAGCTTACTGTTCCTGCGAATAGATAATTGAAATTCATAAATGCTCCAAAGAATGCAGAGAGTCTAGTCCATAGACCGATGATGAGTGCTATACCGATAGCTATCTCTCCATAAGTTACTATGTATGATAGGGTAGTGGCATTCGGCAGAAATACATGATTGATTAGCCATCCGTACCACATAGATACATCTGGGTGTTCTCCTGCCATCTTTGCGAGCGCACCATTTAAGAATCCACTGACAGCTACCCCCGCCTGGTCCCCAGTCCATACTGGTACACCCAGTTTGTGCCAGCCCGCTATTAACCATTCATAACCTACATACACACGTACGAATACCCATAGAAATGCAGAACGCTTATCTTCTGTGAAAAAACTTAAAATTTTTTTCAACAAGATTTTTATGTTGTTCATAAAATAAAGTAAATTATTAATTCACCTTTGATGATTGTTAATATATATAGTATAGACCCGCCTTATACAGTAGGCAAGCAAATTTTCTTTGCGGAGGCGGTGAGACCGCGATTACGCTTTTCGCCGACTACATCGGCAGGTACTTTTCGCTCTGGTAAACCAGAGAACGAAAAGTCTTTCGAATCTCACACGCAAGCCAAGCAGTTGGCTTGCTCGTCTCCGCACAAGAAAAAATGCCCTATAAAAGGACAATTTTTTCAACGTGCGGAGGCGGTGAGATTCGAACTCACGGTCCTGTAACAGACGACGGTTTAGTAAACCGTTGATTTAAACCACTCATCCACGCCTCCATATATTATGTTTACATAATGGAGGTCGCCAAGGGCGATGCCGTAGATGAGTGGTCTCTCGCTTCACTCGCGGGTAAATATAAAGCAGTTTATGTTTACCCCATCTCATCCACGCCTCCATGTATGATTTTTCGAGTATATCAGAAAATATGATTTTTTAAAAGATTTCTAATGCGCTACAGCCAGGCCGCGGATTTCGCGGGCGCCGGCTTTTTTCAGGATATGAATTATCTCTGACAGTGTACCTCCTGTAGTTGTCACATCGTCGATCACAAAAATTATTTTATTTTTTACATTTGCTCCATCTTTTAATTTAAAAGCACCTTTGATATTTTTTAATCTTCTCTTTTTATTATTTATGCGTGCTTGGGGCCCAGTATTTATCTGCTTTGTAACTATATCTGTATTTAAAATAAAAATATCAGGATTTGAATTTACAAATCCACGAGCTATATATTCCGCCTGATTATACCCTCGCTCTCTACGCCTCTCTCTAGATAGGGGAACAGGTATCACGATGAATGGCTCACCGCTGTGTAGTGTGTGCAGTTCGGATATTTCTTCTTGTGCGTATTCATATAGATGCCTACCTAGTACGGATCCAGCAGATCTCTTATTGTAATATTTCAAATCCCATATCATTTTTTTGATTATCGGATTTCGATAATCAAAACAGGCATCTATATTTTCTAGGCTCTCTATTTCTCGCCTGTGGGGTATGGGAATGCACTCTTCGCATATATAGTATCCAGTTTTTTTGCAGGATATGCATCGTAGGGGGAAGAGGATATCAACAATAAAGTTGTATATACTTGCTAACATATTCCTTTATTTTACATTGTTTGTGATATAATATGAATACTATTATGGGTAATTCTTTTGGCGATATAATTAAAAATGGTCTGCAGTCTCTTTTTGGAAAAGAGAGCAACAGGAGTGCCCTCGGTGTAGATATAGGCTCATCTTCTATCAAGCTAGTTCAGATTAAAAAGCAAGGAGGCAAGGCCGTGCTCGAGACTTATGGGGCTCTTGCTCTGGGTCCGTATATGCAGACAGATGTAGGTCAGGTAGTGAATGCACCTGTAGATGTCATAGCTCAAGCTCTAACTGATCTAATTAAAGAAGCAAATGTCACTACGAATTTTGGCGTAGTTGCTATTCCTTCACTTTCTAGTTTTATGTCTGTAATCTCACTGCCTAGTGGTGTAGACAAAGATAAATTCGCAGAGATCATACCCAATGAAGCTCGTAAATATATCCCCATCCCGATGTCCGAGGTTACTTTGGATTGGTGGCCTATACCTAGACAGGTAGAGTCTTTTGAAGAGAATGAGGGGGGAGTCAGGCCCGAAGTAAAGAATGAAGTATTGCTCGTAGCTATACACAACGACACTCTGACAAAATACAAAGATGTGTTGACCAAGGTTGGCCTCACTGCTGATTTTTTTGAGCTTGAGATATTTTCTTCTGTGCGCTCTACTTTTTCTCATGATATCGCTCCGGTGCTATTTATAGACTTTGGTGCTTCAAAAACAAAATTATCTATTGTTGAGTACGGGATCATCCGAGTTTTCCATATTGTGAATCGTGGTGGTGCAGATATCACAAAAAATATTTCTCAGTCGTTGTCTATTCCATTCAAAGATGCAGAACAGATCAAGAGGGAGGTGGGTCTCGATATTAATACGAACAAAGATGTAGCAGAGATTGTATCTCTGTCTGTTGAATACATGTTATCTGATGCAAATAATATTGTGCTTGCATTTGAAAAGAAGTATAATAAAAGTATCAGTAAAGTTATACTTTCGGGTGGTGGAGCTCTTACAAAAGGACTACTCCCTCGTGCTACAGAAAATTTCCGTGCAGAAGTTATTTACGGTGCACCATTTTCAAAAACAGAAGCTCCAGCATTCCTCACTCCTGTTTTAGAAGTTAGTGGGCCAGAGTTCGCTGCGTCTGTCGGTATAGCCCTCAGGCAGTTATCATAATAAGTTATGGACAAATCTTTTCAAACATCGTTTATTCCCAAAAAACCATTAACGATAGAATCCTCATCATCAGGGGGATCTATGAGTATTTTGTCTTTTGTATCTATCGTTATGATAGTAGGTACACTGCTGGCACTAGGTGGTGTATTTCTATACAAAGGATATCTCATTCAGCAAAAGACTAGCGCCGAGAATTCACTGATAGCTTCTCGTGGCAGATTTGAGCCCAATACAATAAAACTATTAGAAGTTTTTGATAAGAGGACAAATGTGTCAAAGCAATTGTTGTCTAGTCATGTGGTTATGTCTCCATTTTTTGATACATTGGCGAATTTGACTGTCCCATCTATTCAATACACAAAGTTCAGTATTGAGACAGGGGACAAGACTACATCTGTCACTATGTCAGGGGTGGCACGTGATTATCAATATATCGCATTGCAGGCTCAGACTTTTAATAATGCCCCAGGTTTTTATTTTAAGAACGTGGTATTTTCTGATTTAGTAAAAGACAAGAAGGGTAGTGTTACTTTTAAGGTGTCTTTTGATGTAGATCCAGCTCTTTTTTCTTATGAAAAAGATGTGCTGAAGCCAAAATCTGAGATAGTTGTTCCTGTTGTGGATGATGTTGTTGTTCCGGATGTTCCAGTGGTTATAGATGAAGACACAAAAGATATAGATACCCCTAGTCCCTCTGGATCAAAATCAAATCCTGCATCATCCTCAGTTAATAAAACTATTACACCTAAACCATAATATATGCGCAATCTTTTCCCAGTTATTTTAATACTCGCATCAATAGGATTATTTTTTACCTTAGTAAATCCTAATTATTTAGAGGTGAGACAACTACGCAATGACGTGGCTGTTTATGACAAGGCATTAACCAATGCTCGAGACCTAGAGAATGTTCGAGATGAATTAAAAAAGAATTATGATCTTATAACCAAAGAAGAAAAAGATAGATTGGATCATTTCCTACCCAATACTGTGGACAATATTCAGCTCATACTCCAAATTCAAAAAATCGCCACTGCTCACAATATGAATCTAAAAAATATCAAATTTGATGCACCGAGTCTGATAAAACAAGATAGTACCTCTGGATCAAAGGCATCAAACGCATCTAGTAGCAAGAATAGCACTCTTCCTTATGGCATATTTAATCTTGAGTTTTCTACTGACGCTAGATATGAAGACTTTAAAGCTTTCTTAAAAGATTTAGAGTACAATATTCGTCTTGTTAATGTAAAAGAGATATCATTTACTGTACCTTCTGGTGATAAAAAGACTGTTTTTGATCCGAATAGCGATATCTCAAATGATCCAAATGTATACACTTATTCATTAAAAGTTGAAACATATTGGCTTAAATAATTATGTCTAAAACACTAAAAATATTTTTAATAGTAGCCATTGTACTCATAGTCGGTTTTGCTGTGTATTATTTCAGTGCGAGCCCCGAAGAATCTACTCTGTCAAAGACAGGTGTTGCACCCACTGTGTCTAGCACAGAGAGTACGACTGCTTTCTTGTCCACTCTGTTGTCTTTGAATAAAATAAAGATTGATGCTTCATTGTTCCAGCATCCTACATTTTCTAATTTGCAAGATAATACTGTTCCTATATCCAATGATGGTGGGGTTGTGGGCAGGCCGAACCCTTTTGCTTCTATTGATGGACAGAATTCTACTGACTCATCAATATCTTTCCCCCAGATTAATACTGGCACTAGTACTACACCCCCTGTAGTACCAGTACGTTAATATGATATTTCTCGATGAATTAGTTAAGCGAGGTCTTCTATCAGAAGGGCAGATACCCGAGATTGTTCGTATTGCAGAAGAAAAATATGGAGGTATCATAGATAGAGCTCTGGTTGATATGAAGATAGATGAAAATACTCTTTTGGATATAAAGGGTTCTTTTTACAATGTTCCAGTTAAAAAGATTGACCCAAAGAGTGTTGCTCCGTCTACATTGAAATATATCCAATTGGAATCTGTAAAAACTTACGGTTTTATCCCCGTAGGTATATCTGATGATGTTTTAGAGGTTGGTATTACTGACCCAGAGAATACCTCTGCTATGGATGCATTGCAGTTCATCTCTACTCGCATAAACAAACCATTCAAGGTATTTTTGATTAGTTATACATTATTTAATCAGCTTATCGAGATGTATCAGAATCTGGGTAGCGAGGTTGATCAAGCTCTGTCAGAGCTTGATTCAGAGATTTCTGATGATGATGCGAAAGATGTAAGTATTGAAAACATAAAATTGCAAGACAATCTAAAACCGGGGGAAGAGGAGAAGATTGTCGAGGATGCACCTATTATTAAAATAGTTGCAGTTATACTGCGTCATGCGACAGAGGGTAATGCTTCTGATATTCATATTGAAAATGTGGGGGATAAAGTCAAAGTCCGATTCCGTGTAGATGGAGTACTTCATACGTCACTTGTCCTACCATTGAATGTATACAACGGTGTAATTGCTCGAATAAAAATTCTTGCCAAATTGCGCCTAGATGAAAAGCGTAAACCTCAAGACGGGGGATTTTCTGCGAAAATTGAAGGGCGCAAGATCGACTTTCGTGTATCTACTATGCCTTCTTACTACGGGGAGAAAGTGGTTATGCGTATACTGGATCCAGAAAAAGGTGTGCACCCACTAGATGATATTGGCCTATCTCCCGAGAATCTCAAGATGGTCCGAGATGCCCTGAAGAAGCCTTATGGTTTGATTCTTATTACTGGTCCTACTGGATCTGGTAAGAGTACTACTCTGTATTCTATGCTCAATGAGCTTGATTCAGAGGAGGACAATATCGTATCACTCGAAGATCCAGTGGAATATCATATACCAGGAATAAACCAATCTCAGGTTATGCCCGAGATAGGTTATACTTTCGCATCAGGACTACGCTCTATTCTCCGTCAGGCCCCGGATATTATTATGGTGGGGGAGATCCGCGACAAAGAGACTGCACAGCTCGCTATACAGGCGGCGCTCACTGGTCACCTTGTATTCTCTACTCTCCATACTAATAGTGCAGTAGGTGCTATACCACGTCTTGTCGATATGGGCATTGATCCGTATTTGATCGGACCTACTCTTATCCTAGCTATAGGTCAGCGTCTTTCTCGTCGTATTTACCCAGGCTCTCGCCACCAGATACCGATGGACCCGTCTACAAAAGAGATGATTAATAAACAATTTTCAGATTTACCTGCAGATATCAGATCAAAACTCCCAATAGGCGATACTATGTATGAATCTGTGCCTTCGACTGAGTGTCCTTCTGGATTGCAGGGGCGTATGCCTGTATTTGAGATGTTCTCTGTGGACAAAGAGATGCAAAATATAATATTGAAAACCCCCACAGAAGGTGAGATATACAAACTAGCTCGTAGCAAGGGTATGCTAACCATGAAAGAAGACGCTATTTTAAAGAATATTCAGGGTGAAGTGCCATTCCAAGAAGTTTATGGTCTGTAGAAGTGCATACCCACATGTTTATGTATAAATGTGTGGGTATAGTAAAATTAGTAGTAGTGTAATATAATATAAAATATTATGGAAACAACAAAGAAAAAAATTTTAATTGTTGATGATGACGTATTTCTTTTGGATATGTATGCGTTAAAATTCAGCCAATCTGTTTTTGAGGTAACAACTGCCCTTGGTCCAGAGGTCGCTCTTGAAAAATTAAAAGGAGGATATGTTCCTGACGTTATGATTCTCGATATTATAATGCCAGTTATGGATGGGTTTGAATTCCTTGAAAAAGTAAACGAAGAGAAACTCATGCCGAATACTATAAAGATTCTATTGTCTAATCGTGGTCAACAGTCAGATATCACTCGCGGTGAGTCACTAGGTGCAGCTGGGTATATCGTCAAGGCTTCAAATACTCCATCTGAAGTTGTGGAAAAAGTATCAGAGATTATAAGTAAATATCAAAAATAATATATGGATCCCGTTAGATGCCGCGATCGCAATTTTAAAAATATCAATATGATATATAACTATATAAAAATTAATAATATAACCAAGCAAAATCGTGAATTGATCGCGATCTGCTTCTAAACGGGATGGACAGAAAAGCAAGTATCGAATTGTTCATCACTACATTGATTCGTGAGGGTGGCTCAGATTTACATCTTGCTACAGGACGAAAGCCAGCTATCCGTGTAAACGGAGATTTGGTTTTTCTTGTTAATCAGCCCGAGATCAGCCAGGATGATATGATTGGTATACTTACTACTCTGTTGGGGCAGGATCGTTTCAATAAATTTGTTGAAGAAAAAGAATTTGATTTTTCTTATGCATTTCAGGGTTCAAGACTCCGAGGCAATGCATTTTTCCAGAGAGGTCTGATGTGTATGACTTTTCGTCTTATTCCAAAAGCTCAGGCTATATCTGAGCTCCGTCTACCTGCGATTCTTGAAAGTTTTGCTCGTAGAAAGCAAGGATTCTTTCTTGTTGTCGGGCCAGTAGGTCAAGGTAAATCTACTACATTGTCAGCATTGATAAATATGATAAATCAGGAGCGTGCTGCACATATCGTAACGATCGAGGATCCTATAGAATTTGTATATACTCCAGATAAATCAATTATCGATCAACGTGAGGTAGGCATAGATACAAAAGATTTTGCCACAGCTCTCAAGTCTGCTCTACGTGAAGATGTGAATGTTCTTTTGGTGGGGGAGATGCGCAGTCCGGACACCATATCTGCTGCTGTTACTGCTGCAGAAACTGGACACCTTGTATTTTCTACTCTTCATACTAATAATGCATCTCAAACCATCGATCGTATTATCGACTCATTCCCACCAGGTCAGCAAGACCAGATCCGTATTCAGCTTGCATCTAGTTTGATCGGTATTTTTTCTCAGAGATTGGTGCCTCGTATCGCTGGGGGTCGTGTCCCTGCATATGAATTGCTGATAAATAATAATGCTATATCTAATCTTATCCGAGAGAGGAGAACTCACGAGATCGATATTGTCATTGAGACAAGCTTTGAGCAAGGTATGATAGATATGAATAGGTCTTTGATTGAATTGGTTCAGCAAGGGGAGATATCTATGGAGACTGCTCATCAATATTCATTTAATCCCAAGGCCCTCGAACAATTAATGTAATTTAATTATCTAAATGTTATTCACATATAAAGCCATCACTAATACAAATGAGAAAAAGGAGGGGTCTGTAGAGGCTCTGAATCGTGACATGGCAGTCACAGCTCTTCAGCGTAGGGGATTGGTGGTGTTGTCTATCTCCGAAGAGGGTAAACCAAAAAGTTTTCTCGAGATAAAATTGTTTGATGGTGTACCCATGAAAGACATCGTTATAATGTCTCGTCAGATATCGACACTATTTGAAGCAAATGTTTCTGCTCTCAAGGCATTTAACCTGCTCGCAGACAATACAAAGAATGAAAAGCTTTCACACACCCTGCATACTATATGCGAGGATATCCAGGCTGGGTCACCTATAAATGGTGCCATGTCAAAGCACCCAGATATATTCTCTGATTTTTATGTGAATATGGTAAAGGCTGGAGAGGAGTCTGGAAAATTGACTCAAACATTTACATACTTGGCTGACTATCTTGAGCGTCAGTATCAGCTCACTTCAAAAACAAAGAATGCGCTCATATACCCATCTTTTGTTATCGGTATATTTATAACCGTTATGACTCTGATGTTCGTATTTATCATCCCAAAACTATCTGCTATCATCAAAGAATCAGGGCAGGAAATCCCATTTTTTACAAAGATTATAATGGGTATGAGTGATTTGTTGGTGAATTATGGTATCTTTATTTTAGTTTTTATTGCTATAGGCGTATTCTTCTTGTATCGTTTTACTCGCACTGATAATGGCCAATCCTATCTAGATAGATTAAAGATTAGTATTCCTATCGTGAGCAACATATATCAAAAACTGTACCTGTCTCGTATGGCAGACAATATGGAAACTATGCTGTCTTCTGGTATACCTATCATCCGATCCATCGAGCTGACTTCTGCTGTTGTGGGTAATCGTGTATATGCAGATATTCTCAAAGATACTACTGCTATGGTGAAATCAGGGAGCTCACTTTCTGATGCATTTGCAAAACACAAAGAGATACCAGAGATTATGTCTCAGATGATCAAGGTGGGGGAGGAGACAGGATCACTCGGCAATATCCTCAAGACATTAGGACATTTTTATAATCGTGAAGTCCAGGATGCAGTCGATACGCTCGTCGGACTCATCGAGCCTATCATGATCGTAGCATTGGGTCTGGGAGTGGGTATACTCCTGTCTGCCGTGCTGATGCCTATCTATAATATTGCAAGTGGAATCTAGCACAAAAAACCCTCGAAAGAGGGTTTTTTGTTATCCACAACATCCCACTATTGCACTTTTTGTTGTTCTGTATGATATAATAATACTATTAGAAATAAGTCGCGTCTTTTTCGAAAGACAATATTATTAATATTTTAAAATTATGAAATTAAATTATAAAAAAGGTTTTACATTGATTGAATTGTTGGTTGTTATCGCAATCATCGGTATTCTTGCATCTATCGTTCTGACATCACTTGGTTCTGCAAAAACTAAAGCACAAAAAACAGCAGCTATTGCAAGTCTAAGAGGTGTTATACCTGAATTGATTTTGTGTAATGATGCTGGGGGTACAGCAACAGCAGCTGCTCTAACAGTAGGTGCTACTGTATGTACAGGTGCAGTTGGATATACTTCTGTCGCTACATGGCCTTCTTTACCATCAACATGGGGCTACTCAGCTACAGCACCATCAGGTACTCTAGCAGCAAATAGTTATGTTTATGTTGCGCAAACTCCTGCTACTGGTACAGCAGCTTCTACAATTACATGTACATTTTCTACTGGAGTGTGTCAATAGTAAAAACACATTTCTTAAAACAAAAAACCACCCAATGGGTGGTTTTTTGTTTTGAATGGTCTCTGTATGATGATATAATAATAGTATGATTACTCTTATTTATATATTTATTTTTTGTCTCGGTTGTATTATCGGTAGTTTTTTGAATGTCGTCATTTATAGATTCAATAGTGGCAAGACACTAGGGGGGAGGTCTATGTGTATGACTTGTAGCAAGACTCTGTCTTGGTACGAGCTCATCCCTGTGATCAGCTTTCTATTCCAAAAAGGCAAGTGCAATACTTGCGCCACAAAAATCTCGCATCAGTATCCGATAGTAGAGTTTATCACTGGGGCTATGTTCACTGCTGTGGCATACCATTTTTCTCCACTTCTATCGTATGCTTTTAATCAATATGTCATACTAGTGACATTGTATACAATGATGTTTTCTTTGCTCATAGTTATATCTGTGTATGATATGCGCCACAAGATTATCCCTGATATGTTGGTATTTGTTTTTGGCATATTCGCTTTCTCTTCTATGTTTATAAATCATGGTATCGGTTCTAGTATGTTTATACAGCCGACATTCCTGTCTCTCATATCTGGTGTCGTGTATGCGTTACCTTTTGCATTGATATCTCTTGTGTCCAGGCAAAGACTTATGGGTTTTGGTGATTCAAAAATGATCCTAGGTATAGGGTGGATGCTCGGATTGATGCAGGGTGGTGCTGCTATTATGCTAGCATTTTGGATTGGGACTCTCGCTAGTTTGGCTGTGATGTTTATCGGAAGGCATAAAATTTCTATGAACACAGAAGTTCCATTTGGACCATTTCTGGCTATCAGTGCATTTTTAGTTTTTATCTTTAATATAAATATTTTTGACCTAGCTTCTGTTTTTACATTTTAAAATATTATGAGTGGACATTTATTAAAATATAATAGAGGTATGACCCTAGTAGAATTACTGGTGGTGCTTTCTATTTTTGCTATTATATCTATGACTGTCGCTTTTAATTATAGTAGCTATAAATCTACAACATCTACAAATGTCCTAGCTCAAGACGTAGCACTGTCTATCCGTGAAGCCCAAGGTTATGCTATGGGTGTAAAATCCGTATCTTCTGCAGGCAGTAGTATATTCCCTGGGTATGGTGTACATTTCAGTCCTAGTGGTAGTGGTCCGATATCTGGTAGTTCAAAATCTTTTATTCTTTTTGCTGATATCCCATTTGATATTAATAATCCTCAAGACAAGGGTGATTCTGAATATGGGTTTCCTGTCTCTGGTGGGGCTAATGAATCTGCTTGTGATGGTTCAGTGTTAGGTTCCGATAATGAGTGTATCTCCGTCATCACTATATCCGGAGGGGATAAGATTCTAGGTGTCTGCGCTAACTCTGAATGCGAAGATTTAACTCCAAATCCAAATGGCTCTCTAGATATAGTATTCCGTAGGCCAAATCCCGATGCTGTGTTTTGTTATAGGGCAAATGTTGGTGATATTAGTTGTGCCAACGAGATTTCTTCTGTTGGTATTATAGTTCAATCAGAGTCAGATCAAAATATTTTAAAAAAAATAGTAGTCTGGAATACTGGCCAAATAAGCGTAGAATAATATAATGACTAATTGCGAATTACTAATTACAAATAAAGGGAATAAATTTATCGCCACTAAAAACAAGATGGGTGGATTTACTCTTATCGAGTTAATGGTGTCTATGTCTATCTTTATGATTGTCATGATTATGGCGCTAGGTGCTCTTGTGAATATAAGCAATGTAGCCAAGAAATCTCGTGCCCTTCATCAAGCTATGGACAATGTGAATTTTGCCATGGAGAGTATGACTAGATCTCTACGTACTGGTAGCAATTATGATTGCGGTAGTACAGATTTATCAACTCAAGATACAGATGATTGTCCTAGTGGGGAAGATTCTATTTCTTTTATTTCTCAAAACAAGGACTCGACATCAAACAAAGATGTGGCCTATGATCTGTCGAATGGAGCTCTCCGGAAATGTGTACTGAATAGTTTTAATTCCAAGGAGTGCGTAAATATGACTTCGTCAAATGTTAAGATCGAGAATCTAAAATTTTACGTGACTGGCTCCGACCCTATTCTGGATCAGATACAGCCGAGTGTATATATATCTATGAAGGGTAGCGTGTCTGTCGGATCTGAAAAAACAGAATTTGCTCTGCAGACTTTTGTCTCTCAGAGAAATAGCGAATAATTTATGATTAAAAAGATAAATAAAAATAAAGGTTTTACTATATTAGAGACTCTCATCGCAGTTGTGCTCCTTTCTCTTGTCTTGAATTCTGTGTTGACCCTCATTTCTAGGAGTCTTTTTACTGCTCAGTATGCGAAGAATGACATGATCGCTTCTTATCTACTCCAAGAGTCTGCAGACTATATTCGAAATACTCGCGATACTCAGATGAAGATAGATCCAGCTGTCGGGTGGGGTAATTTTCTCGATTTTTATAATTTGAATGATTCAAATGGTCAGCAGACTAGGGTGTGTAAAATAAAAATATACCCCGATTCAATTGCCAGCCCAACTACACCCGAATGTGCCAATAATAATGGGAATAATGCACCAGAGGTATTCTACTATCACAAGGATACTAGTGGTGGCAGTTATTATTCTACAGAAAGGGGGAGTGAATATACTGATACTAATTTCAGCCGATTGGTTGTTTTGTCAAAGAATAATAGTGGTGATGAGGTAGATGTTTCTATCACGATAAATTGGAAGAATGGTAATAACTCGAAATCAAAATCTTACAATTTGAGCTTTACTGATTGGCAGACAAATTAATATATGTTTAATTTTAATATAAAAAAAATAAATAAAAAAAATTTCAATAAAAACCAAAAAGGTTATGCTATTTTGTATACAGTGGTGATCATCAGTATCATCATGACTATCGCTATTGGTCTATCCAATGCTGTGAACAAACAATTGATATTGTCTTCCGTGGCCCGTGATTCTCAATCTGCTTTTTATCAAGCTGATACTGCTATAGAATGTGCACTGTATATTCAGTTTAAGAATCCAGGGTATGTTGCTGGAAAAGATTTTGATTGTGGGTTGAAGGCCGATGGTTCAGATGTCACACTCACTGCGCAGGGCGGAGGCGGTGTTTTTACCTTAAAAGATAATAGTATTACAAGTGGTCCATGTTTTGAGATCTATGTAGACGAGAGTAACAATACTCCTGATAATAGGGTTATAAAAGCCAGTGGCTACAATGAATGCAATCCTGCCAGCCCAAAGAGAGTGGAGAGATCTTTTGAGGTCAGATATTAATATGAAAGATGGTGAAATAAAAAATAGAATAGAGAAATTAAAAGACGAGATATCTCGTCTTCGTTTTGCGTATCACGTGGAGAATGACCCAAATGTGACAGATGATGTATATGAATCACTGACTCGCGAGTTGAAAAATCTAGAGGAAAAGTACCCAGAATTTGCAGATGAAAATAGTGGTATCAATCGTGTAGCAGGGGAGCCATTGCCAAAATTTTCAAAAGTGACTCATGATTCTCGCATGCTATCTCTGAACGATGCATTTTCAAAAGATGAAGTATTGGATTGGGAAAAAAGAATTTCTAAATTGATAAATAAAAAGCATTCTTATTTTGCAGAGCTGAAGATGGATGGGCTCGCTGTATCACTCATATATCAGGATGGTGTGTTTGTTCGTGGTGCTACTCGTGGGGACGGATTCATAGGAGAGGATATCACAGAGAATCTCAAGATGGTAAATACTATTCCGTTAAAATTAAATGGGAATTTTTCTGGAATATTTGAGATCCGCGGGGAGGCTGTGATGCCAAAGAGGGCCCTTTCTGGTATAAATAAAATTCGTATAGAAAACGGGGAGATACCTTTCGCAAATACTCGCAATGCTGCAGCTGGTTCACTACGACAACTAGATCCTCAAATAGTAAAAGATCGACATCTTGATTTTTTTGCATGGGACTTGGCTCAGTATGATGATATGAATATAAAGACTCACTCAGAAAAGCATGACACTCTAAAAAAGATGGGTTTCACTCTGGCTCCCTATGATAAAAAATCCGATACACTTTCTGAAATATTTAATTTTATCGATGAAGTAGAAAAAGTTCGCCCGAATCTGCCGTATGGTACTGATGGTATTGTTGTCACTGTTGACCAGAATGAATTACAAGAAATCCTTGGTGTAGTAGGAAAAGCCCCACGATATTCTGTAGCATTTAAATACCCAGCAGAAAAGTCTACAACTACAGTTTTAGATATCACTGTGAATGTGGGTCGCACTGGGGTCCTCACTCCACTGGCACATTTTACACCTACACTCGTGGCTGGTTCTACTGTTTCCAAAGCTACGTTGCACAACATGGATCAGATAGAGAGACTCGATATCCGTATAGGTGACACTGTGGTTATTCAAAAGGCAGGGGATGTTATTCCTGAGGTAGTCGAGGTTCTCGTCGGTATGCGCACAGGAAAAGAAAAGAAATTCAAAATGCCAGATACCTGTCCTGTGTGTAACGCTGGTGTGGAAAAGAGAGACACCTCCGAAAACCAAAGCTCCTCTCGTAAAAGTATTATCGAAAGCAGGAAAAGTCCTCGAAGAGACGGTCTGGCCGAGCGTGGGCGCGTTGGAGATCCGAGGACCTCGATGAGAGGAGCTTTTCCTGCTGAAGATAAAAGAACTTCCGTAGCGTTCTACTGCACAAATAAAAATTGTAGAGCAGTGAATCAGCGAGCGATGCAGCATTTTGTAAATGCATACGAGATATATGAGATAGGTCCAAAGATTTTGGACAGATTAAAAGAAGAGGGTCTGATTAGTGACTCTGCAGATTTATTTGCTCTAGAAAAAGCTGATCTTTCAGGCCTGGAAAGATTCGGAGAAAAATCTGCCGACAATATTATATCTTCTATCGAATCTCATAAAAAAGTTGAACTCTGGAGATTCATCTATGCATTAGGAATACTGCACGTAGGAGAACAGACATCGCATGATATAGCTGACCACTTTGAGAATCTCGATAAAATTAGAAAAGCGACACTTGAAGAAATAAACAATATAGAAAATATCGGCCCGGTAGTTTCTGAGAGTATTTTTAATTATTTTAATCAAAAAGAAAATATTCATTTTATTGAAAAGCTTTTTGCAAATGGTGTAGCGATTGAGAAAATAAAAAAGAGCATTGATTCAAAATGGAAGGGGATGACATTTGTCCTTACGGGAACACTCTCTACTATGAGCCGTGATGATGCAAAGAAAAAGATACTCGCAAATGGTGGCAAGGTGTCTAGTTCTGTATCTGCCAAGACTTCGTATGTAGTAGCTGGCGTTTCTGCTGGATCTAAATACACTGAAGCCCAAAAGCTAGGTGTCAAAATCCTTTCTGAAGATGAATTTTTAAAGATGGCATAGAAAAAAGGGAGCTGACATGGTCAACTCCCTCTAATTTCTTTCATGGCTTCTCTTAATCTTTTTTTGATTAAGTACTTTGCGGCTTTTTTACCAATCCACGATGTCGCAAAAATATTTTCCATTATTTGAAAAATAAAATAACTATTTTTTTCAAATTCTTTCAATATTTTTAGCCTCTCTTCTTTGTGCCAAGATGCAAGCTGATCACTATTTACTAAAGGATTTTTTCCTTTCAATAAAATATTTTCATCTATATTGTGCAAATCCGCATCTTCTTTTGAAATAGTGATAATACCTAGATTGGCATCATGATTAAAATCATTGACCCAATCCATCCTAGTAATAAAACCATTTAGTCGATAAGCTAGGTCCATACATTTATTTGTATTACCCCTTAGTACCTTGGAAACAAAAGATACAAATAGTAGATCTTGATAATTAGCAAAGGACGATAATTCTTCCTTTGTTCTCAGCGAAGGGAAAAATCTGGATTCATTTTCTTTTATCATATAACTCCACAAACTAAACACATCATCTTTCAATAAGATTTTATGTTTTTCAGATTGAGAAATTAGGAACAAAAGTAGCAAATCTTCTTTTCTAGTGATTTGGATTTTGTTGACATCTGAGCATTTCATTAATTGGTTCACGAATACTCTTTTTTCTTTTAGGTAATCTTCGTGTTTTA
>Ga0172380_10000392_pt1 | contig 87636 bp, 92 predicted proteins | sample Leawe162metaG_FD_119747 | JGI IMG/M metagenome (GOLD analysis project Ga0172380, IMG submission 119747) | Leachate microbial communities from a municipal landfill in Southern Ontario, Canada - Leachate well 162 metaG | ecosystem: Engineered > Solid waste > Landfill > Unclassified | place... | reverse complement strand
TGCCCCACCGAGGCCAGCCAGGCGAAGCCGAAGATGGAAACCACCTGCACCACGCCGAACAGCCACAGCGCGCGGTTGATGCCGATCTTCACCATCCACAAGCCGCCGATCATGCCGCCGATCACGGCAGGCCACAGCCCGGCATTCTTGGCGATCAGCCCGATCTGCGTCTTGGTGAAGCCCATGTCCATATAGAACGGCGTAGCCAGCGCGGTGCACATGCTGTCGCCGAGCTTGTAGAAAAACAGGAACGCGAGGATCAGCAGCGCGCTGCGCCAGCCCTGCCGCGTGATGAATTCGTGGAACGGTTCGACCACCGCTTCGCGCAACGTCTTGGGCGGCGCGGCGCGGTACGGTTCTTTCACCAGCAGCGTCATCATGATGCCGGGCAGCATGAACAGCGCGGTGACGATGAACACCGTGCTCCACGGCAGGAAGTCGGCGAGGATCAGCGACAGCGAACCCGGCACCAGCCCGGCGACACGGTAGGCATTCACATGCACCGCATTGCCCAGCCCCAGCTCGACATCGTTCAGCAACTCGCGGCGGTAGGCGTCCAGCACGATGTCCTGCGTCGCGCTGAGGAAGGCGAGCAGCGTGGCGATCCAGGCGATGATATGCAGATCGCTTTGCGGCGAGAACGCGCCCATCGACGCGATCACCGCGAGCAGGCCGATCTGGGTCAGCAGCATCCAGCCGCGCCGCCGCCCGAGCACGGGCACGACGTAGCGATCCAGCAGCGGCGACCACAGAAACTTCCAGGTATAGGGGAACTGGATCAGCGCGAACAGCCCGATGGTCTTGAGGTCGACCTGCTCGCTGCGCAGCCATGCGGGCACGAGGTTGAACAGCAGATACAGCGGCAGGCCGGAGGCAAAGCCGGTGAACACGCAGATCAGCATGCGGCGGGTGAAGAGTTGCTGCCAGACGGTCATGCTGATAATTTTCCGGTCAAAGCGCCTCGCCGTTGTCCAGCAACGGCTGCAACAATTTGACGAAATCCTTGGGCGGGACATATTGCAACACGGGTTTTTCTGCGCCACCCAGGGTAATGTCCAGGCCATGTTGCGGGTATAGCCAGTGGATTGCGCCGCTGGTTTTTTCCTTGAAGCGCCGCTCCGGTTGGCCAAAGCGCTTGGCGAAAATTTCCTCTTCGATACGGACGGACGGCATGTAGGTCAGGCTACTGATGGGCAACGCGCGCAGCCTGGCGGCATCCTCCGGCGTCGGCGTGATTTTCTTGTCGCCGCCGGTCGCACTGATGCGCAGGCCGCGTTCATACATGGCTTGCAGCTCCGCTACGGGAGCGGCGATACTGATGACTATCCTGGATTTCAGCCCCGCCATTTCTACCTGCGCAAAGAACATCTCCGCGACCAGTTGGCCATCCGGCGACTTGAACAGGCTGGGCTTGCCTTCTTCATGAAAGCGTCGCTCCGCCTCGCCGGCGGTGCTTGAGCCGAGCATCAGGTCGAAAATACGCGTCTCGCCCGGCGCGGGATGCTCGATCTGCCATGGCAAACCGCTCTGCTCTCCGGGTTGCCCTGGTATGAAAAACGAGCCGGCGAAAATCAGCACCGAAAGGAGGCCGACCGCCCAGTATATTTTGCGCTCCATGGTCATTATGTAAGTATTTTGGATGGGTCGGTCGGTTAAGCAGGCAGCCAGGCAGTCAGGCTACTGCTGCTTGCCGACCAGGGTGCGCAAGGTGGGCATATCCAGCAGTTCCACCGAGCGCGCCTTGACGTTGATCGTGCCATTGCCCTGAAATAGCGAAAAGGTGCGGCTGACCGTTTCCAGCTTTAACCCCAGATAGCTGCCGATTTCCTGGCGCGACATGCGCAACTGAAATTGGGTCGGCGACAGGCCGCGCGCCGCAAAACGCTGCGACAGGTTGAGCAGGAATGCGGCCAGGCGCTCTTCGGCGCGCATCGAACCGAGCAACAGCATGATGCCCTGGTCGCGCACGATTTCGCGGCTCATGATCTTGTGCAGATGGCGTTGCAGGCTGGGCAATTTGCGGCTCAACGCCTCCAGTTTGTTGAACGGCAGCTCGCACACTTCGCTGCATTCCATCGCCACCGCATCGCAGGTGTGGTGGTCGGTGCAGATCGCATCGAGGCCGATGATTTCGCCAATCATCTGGAAGCCCGTCACCTGTTCGCGCCCGTCCTCGTGCAGCACTTGCGTCTTGAACGAACCGCTGCGGATGGCATATAACGAGTGAAATTTGCTGCCGCTGCGATAAAGATAATCGCCGCGCGCATAGCCGCGCTTGAGGTGGCTGATGTCGTCCATTTGCTGCATTTCTTCGGCGCTCAGATCGACAGGCAGGCAGAGTTCGCGCAGGTTGCAGCGTGAACAGGCTATCTTGAGGCGGGTGGATGAAACGGATTGTTGCACGCTATGGGCCTTTGCAAAGTGGAAAACACGGAACAAACAGCGGTAAAAATACTCACAGCCGCCTGCTGCCTGTCTCATGCGCCACGAATAAGGCGCTGATTTTGACATATATCAAACCGCTTGGGGGCAGCTAACTGGCATAATGTATGGCATTTTGTGGGGGAATTTTATGGATGAGCCAGTCAATCAACTGGTAGTGGATCTGGAGTTGATCCGCAGGCTGGACAAAAACGGCCCGCGCTACACCTCTTATCCGACCGCAGACCGCTTCATTGAGGCGTTCAATGCAGAAAGCTACAAGCAATGGGTGGCCAAGCGCGAGATCGGCGGCATCGCCCGCCCGTTGTCGCTGTATATCCACATCCCGTTTTGCAACACGCTGTGTTTTTACTGCGCCTGCAACAAGGTCATCACCAAGGATCGCAGCCAGTCCGCCGAATATGTGCGCTATCTGATCAAGGAAATGGCGATGCAGGCGGAACTGCTCGGACCGGGACAGGTGGTCGAGCAGTTGCACTTCGGCGGCGGCACGCCGACCTTCATGAGCGACGACGAAATACACCAGTTGATGGCGGCGATACGCCAGCACTTCAAGCTGGTGGAGGAGGGCGAGTATTCCATCGAGATCGACCCGCGCAAGGTGAGCGATGCGACCATCGCGCTGCTCGGCAAGGAAGGTTTCAACCGCATCAGCATCGGCGTGCAGGATTTCGATGCCGAGGTGCAGCGTGCGGTGAACCGCATCCAGACCGAGGAAGAAACACTGGGCATCATCCACGCCGCGCGCGCCAACGGCTTCAAGTCGGTCAGCATCGATCTTATCTACGGCCTGCCCAAGCAGACGCTGGAAGGCTTCGGCGTGACACTGGACAAGGTGATCGCCGCCAATCCCGATCGTCTGTCGGTCTACAACTACGCGCACATGCCGTCTATTTTCAAGCCGCAGCGGCGCATCCACGAAGAGGATTTGCCGACCCCGCAGGTCAAGCTGGATATCCTCAGCATGGCGGTAAGCAAGCTGACCGGCGCGGGCTATGTGTACATCGGCATGGATCACTTCGCCAAGCCGGAGGACGAGCTCGCCGTGGCGCAACGCCAGGGTCGGCTGCACCGCAATTTCCAGGGTTATTCGACCCATTCCGATTGCGACCTGGTCGCGCTGGGCGTGAGCGCCATCGGCAAAATCGGCCCGACCTACAGCCAGAACTACCGTGAGCTGGAAGACTATTACGACGCACTGGACCGGAACGAGCTGCCCATCATGCGCGGCTTGGAGCTGAACGCCGACGACCTGGTGCGCCGCGCCATCATCCAGGCGCTGATGTGCCATTTCGAGATTTCCAAGGAGTCGTTCAACATCGCCTACCTGATCGACTTCGACCAGTATTTCGCCACCGAAATGGAAGAGCTGCACGAATACGAGCGCGAAGGCCTGCTGGAAATTTCCCAGCAATGCATCGAAGTGACGCCCAAGGGGCGCATGCTGATCCGCAATATCTGCATGGTGTTCGACAAATACCTGCGCACGCGCACCGAACATGCGCGCTACTCGAAGGTAATCTGACAGCTTCTTAGCAGACAGGAACGCGGGCGCAATGCCCGCGCTCCGCTATAATCTCTCCAGTCTGTCATTGGAGGGGCGAACATGAACAAGATCCTCAAGTACGGTTTGCTGGGCACGGGCGCGCTAATCGGCATCGCCGTGGCGGGTGCGGTGTACGTGGCGGCGACCTTCGATCCGAACGATTACAAGGATCGCATTATCCAGGCAGTGAAGGACAGCAAGCAGCGCGACCTGCGCCTCGACGGCAACATCACGCTATCGTTCTTTCCCAATATCGGCGCAAACCTGGGCAAGGCGTCACTGTCCGAATTCAACAGCGATCAACAGTTTGCCGCCATAGACTCGGCGCGTGTCTCGCTGGCGTTGCTGCCGCTGCTTTCCGGGCAGGCGGTGGTCAATGAAGTGGCAGTGAGCGGTTTGCAGGCCACGCTGATCAAGCGCAAGGACGGCACGACGAATATCGATGACTTGCTCGGCGCTTCAGATGAGAAAGCTGGCGAGAAAAAATCGGATGACAAACCGCCGGTCGGGTTCGACATCGCCGCAATTTCCATCGAAAAAACAGCGCTCACCTACCGTGACGAAGCCAGCGGTGCACAATACGCCATCAAGGATTTGAACCTGCACACCGGGCGCATCGCCAACGGCGTGCCGGGCAAGATCGACCTGTCTGCCGCTGTGCAGGCCAACCAGCCTAAGCTGGACATCACCACGCAACTCAAGACCACGCTGACCTTCGATCTGGAGAAACAGCAATACCGGCTGGAAGGGCTGGATTTGCAGGCCGGCGGTGCGGCGCTGGACATCAGCAACCTCAAACTGAAGGCCGGTGGCGATGTGAACGCCGATCTGGCCACGCAGGAGTTCGGTGCAAAGAAATTTACGCTGCATGCAACGGGCGTAAAGGCTAAGGATAGCTTTGAAGCAACGCTTGATGCGCCCGCCTTGAGCCTCACCAAAGACAAATTCTCCGGCGGCAAACTGACGCTGAATGCCAAGCTGAACGGCGCTTCCGGAAACATCGTCGCGGCTTTGTCGCTGCCCGATCTGGAAGGCAACGCGCAATCCTTCACGAGCAGCGCGCTGATGCTCGACCTGGATATGAAGCAGCCGGAGCAGGCGTTCAAGGTGAAGCTTTCTTCGCCGCTGTCGGGCAATTTTCAGGCGCGGCAATTCGATTTGAGCAACCTGGTCGTGGCGATAAATGCCACAGGCGACAAGCTGCCGAACAAGTCGGTGAGCAGCGAGATGAAGGGTAGCGTGCAAGTCGATGCCACCAAGGAAAACATACAGGCGAACCTCGCCGGCGGCCTGCTGCAAAGCCAGATCAAGGCCAAGGTCGGCGTGAGCGGGTTCGCCGATCCGGCGATCCATTTCGACGTGGATATCGATCAGCTCGATGCCGATTTATACCTGCCGAAAAAACCGGCCAATGAACCGAAACCCGCCTCCAAGCCTGACGAACAGCCGCTCGACCTGTCAGTGTTGCGCAAGCTCAATCTGGACGGCAGCCTGCGCATCGGTTCGCTGAAAGTTGCAAATGTAAAAGCCACTAATGTGCGCCTTGATATCGAGGCGCACAACGGCCAGGTTAACGTCGCGCCGCTGTCCGCCAACCTGTATCAGGGCAGCATGAAGGGCAGCCTGGGCGTGAATGCGCAGGCCACACCCAGCATCGCCATCAATCAATCCCTGAGCGGCATCAATGTCGCCGCGTTGACCAGCGATGCGGCGGATTTCGATACTCTGGAAGGCAAGGGCAATATCGACATGAGTCTCGCGATGCAGGGTGCCAGCGTCGGCGCGATGAAGCGGGCGCTCAATGGCACGATGTCGCTGAATCTCGCCGATGGTGCGATCAAGGGCATCAACATCGCCAAAAAATTGCGCGATGCGCAAGCCATGTTGGGCAAAAGTGGAGGAAGTGCGCAGACCCTATCCGCCAACAAAGAGGAAAAAACCGACTTCAGCGAGCTCAAGGCAAGCTTCAAGGTGAATAACGGCGTGGCCCACAACGACGATCTGTCGCTGAAGTCGCCGCTGCTGCGCCTGACCGGCAACGGCGATCTCGACATCGGCAACGACAGCATGAATTATGTCGCCAAGGCCACGCTGGCGAAAACGCTGGAAGGACAGGGCGGCAAGGATGTGGTCGGCGGCATTACCGTACCCGTGCGCGTCGTCGGCCCGTTCTCAGATCTGCAATACAAGCTGGACTTCGGCGCGATGGTTGGCGAAGCCGCCAAGCAAAAGGTTGAGGCCAAGAAGGAGCAAGTGAAGTCCAAGTTGCAGGAGCAGTTGAAGGGCGGGCTCAAGGGGCTGCTCAAATAATCAAAAACCAACCCCCTCTATGCCCCCTCGCAAGCTTTCCCCTTGTCATGGGGAAAATGCTGCTCCTCCCCTGTCAAGGGGAGGCTGGGAGGGGTTTCAGATTCACTTACATGAACAATTTCGCCTCACGCCTGATCCGCTGGCAACACAAGCATGGCCGCCACGACTTGCCGTGGCAAGGCGCGGAAGCCTATCGCGTGTGGCTGTCCGAGATCATGCTGCAACAGACGCAAGTCTCCACCGTTATTCCCTATTATCAACGCTTCATCGCCGCATTTCCGAATATCGCCGCACTCGCTGCCGCAAGCGAGGAGCAAGTGCTCGCGCACTGGAGCGGCCTCGGCTACTACGCCAGAGGACGCAACCTGCATGCGGCGGCACGGATTATTGTCGGGCGGCATGGCGGTGAATTCCCGCGCCGATACGAACAGATACTCGAACTTCCCGGTATCGGTCGCTCAACCGCCGCCGCGATCTGCGCGCTGGCCTGGCATGAACGGCGCGCAATACTGGACGGCAACGTCAAGCGCGTGCTGGCGCGCTACTGCGGCATTGAAGGATGGACAGGAGATAAGAAAGTAGAGGCACAACTGTGGCAGCAGGCCGAGGCCTTACTTCCATCACCATGCAGAGGAATATCTGGGGTAAACCGCAACATCGCCAGCTACACCCAGGCGCTGATGGACATGGGCGCGACCGTTTGTAAGCGCAGCCAACCAAAATGCGGCGAGTGCCCGGTGCAGGCCGATTGCGTTGCCCTACAAACTGACCGTGTGCATGAACTGCCCACGCCACGCCCGCGCAAGGCCGTACCGGAAAGACACGCCCTATTTCTGTTACTGATACATGGCAACGACATCCTGCTTGAGAAACGCCCCGGCGGCGGCATCTGGGGCGGGCTGTGGTGTCCGCCGCAGTTTGATGAGGAGGCGGCGGCATGGGCTTGGTGCGCACAGAATGGAATCGAGCCCCGCCATTTACGCGCAGGTAGCAACCCGGCGAAGACGAATAATCAGTGCGCGGCAATTCCACCCTTCACCCACACCTTCACCCATTTCAAATTGCACATCACGCCTGCGCTGTTGTGCGTGGCGCGCAAACCGCAGCAAGCGCAACAACCGGGCAACGTGTGGCTGGATGTTGAAGATGCGTTGCAGGCGGCTATCCCTGCGCCAGTGCGGACGATGCTCAACTTGCTGGTGCGAAAAAACCTGTCCTGAAACTCAGGAGAGCCTTGTCGAAGATGGCAGCGCACTACGCCTTGCGCTGGTTATCCGGGTAAACGGCACCAGGAACGCGATGCTTCAGAACCCGAGCGAGGCAAGCAAATCGTCCACTTCATCCTGCCCCGTGACGCTGGCGTCTGCTTTGTGTGCGGGGCCGGCGGTCAACCCTTCGGTTCTGATCAACGAGTCTTTGCTGTCGGGTGCATATTCCTTCAGGATGTCGAGCAGAATGCTCTCGACTTCGACGGCAGCTCCGACGATCTTGTTGACCATTTGCCCGGCAACATCGCGAAACTCCTGCGCTTCCATAATGTGCATCAGGCTGCGATGGATGGCTTCCTCTGCAGCGGCAATCTCGCCGAGCCTGGATATCGTCTCCTCGATCAGTGCCGAATTTTCTGCAAAGGCTGCACACGCCAGCCGATTTGACAGGTCGCTGCATAGGGCACGGTTCGCGCTGGTCAGCGGCAGAGAGGTTTCCACAGCGCTGATGGTTTTTTCCGAAGCATCGTGCATGGACTTGTCGATAAAAGACAGGCGATCACGCGCGTCGGGCATGGTCGAAGCAGATTTTTCCAATTGCCGGGTATGCCCGAGCTCTTTCAGCAGCAGGTGTAAACGGCTCGTAGCCTGGCCTATTTTTTCAACATGTGCGGTTCGTGTGGTGCGCTTTTTGCGCGGCGTATCGGTAGTCATGGCAAGTCTCACTTTTGCATGGTCTGGAATATCTATTTCAGTTTTTTCGTCCAGCAGCCTGCCAGATGAGTGCTAAGTATGCACGGTGTACTTTGTACTCGTCTAGCACCACGGACACGTGCTGCGGTTGAGGCTGGCGCACAGCCCTGCCAGCGTTTACTTCAGCCCAGCATTTTTCCTGGCCGCTTCGTCATCTTTGCCGTCAGCGGAGTGGCTCATCATATCTTCATCGTCATCGAGCAATATCCGGCTGGCATCGCCTTCCATATCCTCGTATTGCCCTTTTTTCACCGCCCAGATCAGCACCACAAGAAAGACCAGACCGAAGAACATCATGCCGGGAATCAAGCTGTAAATCACTTCCATGAAGCCCTCCCGTTGTGTTTTTTTGAATCAGGGTTTCCTGAACAAAGTGCGGATGCGCGCCGCGTTGCCGATCACTATCAGCGAGCTGATCGGCATGGTAATCGCCGCGATCAGCGGCGTCACCAGCGCCAGCATCGCCAGCGGCACCATGATTGCATTGTAAACAAAGGACAGTCCGATGTTCTGCTTGATGGTGCGCAGGGTGCGGCGCGACAGCAGGGCGGCCAGGCGCACCTTGTCCAGCTCGTTGTGCATCAGCACGATGTCGGCGCTTTCCACCGATACATCCGTTCCGGACCCGAGCGCGATGCCGACATCGGCGCGGATCAGCGCGGGCGCGTCGTTGATGCCGTCGCCCACCATCGCGACCACCGCGCCGCGCTGCTGCAATTGCCGGATCACCCTATCCTTATCCTGCGGCAATACTTCGGCGATGACTTCCATGCCGCCCAGTTGCCGCGCGATCGCTTCGGCGACCGGCTTGCGGTCGCCGGAGAGCAGGGTCATGGCGATGCCCGCCGCGCGAAATTCGCCGATCAATTGCCGCGCATCACCGCGCAGTTTATCGGCCAGCGCGAACACGGCCACATGCGCATTTCCAGTTGCGACATGCACGCAGCTCATCGCCTGCGCTTCCAGCTCGTGCGCTTGAGCCTGTAGTTTTTCATCGAGCGCGATGCCGCGCCGCTTCAGCCATTCGGCGCTGCCCAGCAGCACCGGTTGTCCGACCGCTTCCGCCTCTATGCCCAAGCCCGCAGTTGCCAAAAATCCGGATACGGGCATATCACGATAATTCAACTGCTGCGTTTCTGCCTCAGCGATGATGGCCTTGGCCACGCTGTGCTCACTCAATCGTTCCACTGCCGCCGCATTGCGCAATATATTTTCCTTGGATATGCCGGGCGCGACATGCAGTTGCGCGACGCTCATCTTGCCTTCGGTCAGCGTGCCGGTCTTGTCGAACACGAAATGGGTCACTTTGGACAAGGTTTCCAGCACCAGCCCGTTCTTGATCAGGATGCCGTGTTTTGCGCCGAGGCCGGAGGCTACCGCAATCGACATCGGCGTCGCCATGCCCAGCGCGCAGGGGCAGGTGATGATCAGCACCGAGGTAGCCGCCATCAGCGCGATCTCGAAATCTTCGCGGTTCCAGACAAGAAAGGTCAGCGTCGCGCAGATCAGCGTGACCAGCACGAACCATGGCACGATGGTGTCGGCGAGGCGCTGGATCGGCGCCTTGGAAGATTGCGCCTCTTCGACCAGACGGATAATTTTCGCCAGCGTCGTATCCTGTAACAGGGTGCGCACCTCCACCAGCAGCGCGCCGCTGGTGTTCAGCGTGCCGGCGGAAACTTGTGCCCCGACCGATTTGTTCACCGGCGCAGATTCCCCGCTCAGCATGGATTCGTCTATTGAGCTGTGCCCCTCGATCACGACACCGTCCACCGGCACTTGGTAGCCCGGTTTGATCAACACCCGGTCGCCGGGTTTGACACCTCGTATCGGCGTCATCTGCTCCTCGCCCTCGCGCATCACGATCGCCACGCGCGGCTGCAATTCCATCAGCCGTTTGGTGGCAGAAATGGCCTGATGGCGGAACATGCCTTCCAGGTAGCGGCCGATCAGGATCACGAAAATCAAATTGGTGACGGTGTCAAAATACACCTCGCCGGTTTTGCTGGTGCCGACCGTGACATACAGCGAATAGGTGTAGGTGACGCTCAAGCCGAGGGCGATCGGCAAGTCCATAGTCAGGCGGCCGCCGCGCAGTCCGCCAAATGCGCCACGAAAAAACGGGTAGCCCGCATACAGCAGGGTCGGCGTGGCCAACGCCAGGCCGATCCAGTGAAAGAAATCGCGAAACTCGTCCCGGTTCGCGCCGCTGTACAGCGCGATGGAAACCCACAGCATGTTCATCATCGCGAACCCGGCAAAGAACAAGCGGTAGAGCATCGCGCGATTGGCTTTCTTGATTATCCCTTCGGCGCTTTCCGGATCGTATGGCACGGCGGCGTAGCCAATTTTGGCCAGCGCGCGCAACACGTCGGACAGCTTGCTGCGGCTGTTGTCCCAGCGCAGGTGCAGCCGCTTGGCGGCCAGATTGACGTTGGCAGACCGCACGCCGGGCACGCGCTGCAGGCCGCGCTCGATCAGCCACACGCAGGCGGCACAATGGATGCCCTCGACCAGCAGGTGGATGTCGCGTATTTCGCCGGAGCAGGTGGTAAATTCCCGCTGCACTTCGTCGAAGTCGTAGATTTCGATGTCCTTGGGCGGCTCCGGCGGCGGGGCGAGCAGCGCGCCTTCCGGGGTGCGCTGGTAATAACCCTGCAACCCGGCCTCGAAGATAGCGCCGCATACCGACTGGCAGCCGAAACAGCAAAAGCGCCGCTCTGCGCCGTCCAGCCGCGCGCGGTAATCCGCCCCGGCGGCGATGGGCAAGCCGCAGTGAAAACAGTCGCCGGCGCTGCGAGCGTTATTCATATTCATTCGGAAAATAAGCGGTAGGGGCGTGATTTATCGCGCCCTTTTTCAGATACATAAATAGACCAGGGCGTGATAAATCACGCCCCTACAAGATTCCCGATGGGCTGGCATGAATTGTTCTACGCAAGACACCGGTTAAACAGCCCGGTTATTCAGCCACAACCACGCGGTTCTTGCCGCTATTTTTGGCATGATACATGGCCTTGTCGGCGCGTCCGATAACATCTTCCTGTGGTTCCTGCGGGCCGCGCAGCGCCACGCCCGCGCTGAAGGTGATCAGGATGCGTTCGTTTTCATGCATGAAGAATTGCTTGGTCAGCTCGCGCTGCAAGCGCTCGACGGTAGCGGCCGCCTCTTCGATGCCGATGCCGGGCAGCACGATGACGAATTCCTCGCCGCCGTAGCGCGCTACCGTGTCGCTGGGACGCAACGCTTCCTTGATCACGTGGCTCAGGTGTACCAGCGCATCGTCGCCCGCCTGGTGTCCCTTGGTGTCGTTGAGCCGCTTGAAGTTGTCGATATCGAGCAGCGCGACGCAAACCGGCGTGTGGCCACGGTCGGCGCGTGTCGCCTCGCGCTCGAACGCTTCGTCCAGACCGCGCCGGTTGAGCACGCCGGTGAGTTGATCCTGCTGCACCAGATCGCTGACTTGCGCGAGTTCCTGTTCCAGTTTTTTGATTTTGTCTTCGGCCTCCTGAACCTGCTTGCGGGTGCCGACCAGCTCTTCGTGCGAACGCAGCGCACTGGCCTGGATGACGCGCGTGTCCTGCATGATGTCTTCCAGCAGGTGGCTCAGTTCGGTAATGTTGTTGGACTTGCTGATTTTTTTGCTGTAGCTCTCTATTTTCTGATGGTATTCGCCGGTGCTTTCGGTGATTTCACCGAGCCGGTCGATGAAGGCAGTCATCAGGTGCTTGAGTGTGATCTTTGCTTCTGAAAGGCTTTGCTTGAGCAGGCCCTGTTTGATGATGGCGTCGCGCAGGCCGCGCTCGGCATCGGCGATGGCGTGCCGGTCGAGCGGCTTGACGATGATTTCCTGCAAAATAGCGACCTGTCCGTGCAGCCATTCCTCGTCTTCGACCATTTCGCTGATGTTGTCCACCAGCAAGCGCAGCAAGCGTATCAAGCCTTCGTGAATTTTGGCGTTATCGCTGGCACGGAATTCGACTTTGATCAGAAATTTGCGCAACAGCTTGGTGAAATCACTAAGCTGTTCGTGCGTTCTGACGTCGCGCACCTGGCCGACGAGCACCTGCACTTCCTGTGCTAATTCCGGCAACGTGCCCAGGACGCCTTCCAGCGTTTGCGCCAGCAATTCGGCGAATCTGGCGGGCAACCCCACTTCCTCGTCGGGCAGATGAGAGGGGGCGGCACTGCCGGGCGCGCTTGGCGCAGCGCCGCCGTCGGCGGATGCAGCCGCGGCAGCTGGCGCAATAATGTCATCGGTTTCGGCGCTGGTCGCGACCTGGGTTTCCGCCCACGAGCGTATCAACCCGTTCAGCTTGTCAAACAAGGCTTCCGGGTTTGCCGCAAAGCGCTTTAATACAGTTTCCAGGCCTTCTTTTTTGCGCGTGATGGTCAGGCCTTTATGGGGAACTTCCAACTGGCGCAGCAAATCGCGTATCAGATCCGACCACGGTTGCTTGGTTTCGCTGCCCTGCTTGGGCAGCAACTTTTCGATTTCCTTGAGGCACTGATCCCAGTCCTCCACGCCGATGACTTTCTTTAACGCCATGCCCACCGAGGCGGATTTCGGCGTTCCCGCAAGGTGCTCGGCGATGCCGCGCAAGACTTTTTCTGCACCGTGCTCTCCTTCGGCGGAGATGCCGCCGATTTCGGCGTAAATCTTGCTGTAGTTGCCCGGCGTCGGCGGCATCTTGCGCGCCGCCAGGGTTTTCAACGTTTCCCGTGCTATCTCGGAGGGGTTGTGTGATGGTTGGCTCATGACTTGCTCCACTTTTTTGTTTTTTGGCCACTCGGTTGCCGGGCCGCACTTATTTCTTGGCTTCGACCAGATTGTGCGCAATGGCGTAGTGTACCGCCTCCGCATTGTTCTTGAAGCCCATTTTCTCCAGCATACGGGCGCGGTAGACGCTCACCGTCTTGGGGCTGAGCGCCATGATTTCGGAAATTTCGGTGAGCGACTTGCCGGAGGCCATCAGGCAGAGCGTCTGGTATTCGCGGTTGGACAAATTTTGGTGCATCAGCTCCTGCGATTCGCCGATCAGGTTGCTCAGCAACTGTTCGGCCAAGGGCGCGCTGATATATTTTTTGCCGCTGATGACCTGCTGGATCGCACCCACCAGCTTTTCCGGCGCGCTCTGCTTGTTGATGTAACCCATCGCGCCCGCCTTCAGCGCGCGCACGCCGTATTGTTCCTCGGGATACATGCTCAGCACGATAATCTTGACGTCGGGCTGCTCCGATTTGAGCTGCTTGAGCACGTCGATGCCGTGCTTGTCGGACAGGGAAATGTCCAGCAGGATTAAATCGAAATGTTGCTCGCGCGCCATGTTGATGGCCTGCTGGCCGGTTTCCGCCTCGCCGGCGATATGAAAATCCGGCCCTTCTTCGAGCAGCATCTTCAGACCCTTGCGGATCAGCGCGTGATCGTCCACTACCAGGATGTTGATCATATCGAGTTGTCGCCGAACAGCGCCTGTTGCGGGGTTTCTTCCACCAGCGGAACGAAAATGGCGATCTGCGTCCCCCTGCCCAGCGTGCTGGCGATCTTGACCGTGCCGCCGAGGTGCGCGACGCGCTCCTGGACGCCGCGCAGGCCGAACGAGCGCGGCTTGTTGCGCGCCGCCTCGCTGAACCCCACCCCATCATCGGAAATAATCAGCTCGAGATGGTCGGTGCCCTTGACGATTTCGACTTGAACATGCTTGGCATGGGCGTGCTTCAGGATGTTGTTCAGCGCTTCCTGGCAAACTCTGAACAGGGTGATCGAATACGCCTCGGGCAGTTCGATGTTTTCCTGCGATTTGACAATGGTGCAGGAAATGCCGCTGCGTTTGCTGAATTCCTGCGCCTCGATCTCGATCGCGGCGATGATGCCGAAACAATCCAGAAAGCCGGGGCGCAAACGGTGCGCCAGATGGCTGGCTGAAGTAATCGCGCGATTGACCAGCTCCTCTATGGTTCTGGCTTTTTCGGCGAGTTTGGGCGTGTCCTTGGGCAGGCGCTGGATCAGCCAGGACAGGTCCATCTTCATCGCGGTGAGCAGGCTGCCGATTTCGTCGTGAACCTCACGCGCAATGCGCAGGCGTTCCTGCTCCTTGGCATCCTGGATGTGCGAGGAAAGTTCCAGCAGCTGCTGCTGCACCCGCTTGACCTCTAGCTCGCCCAGCTTGCTCTGTGTGGTATCGAGGATGATGCCTTCCCAGCGCGGCAAGCCGCTGGGCATGTTCTGCGGCGTAGCGCCGAGGCTGACCCACTTGGTTTCGCCGTCCGGCAGGGTGATGCGCCCTTCCCAATTCCAGAAACACAAGGTTTGCGCCGATTTTTTCAACGTATCCAGCAGCGCGGGAATATCTTCAGGATGGATGCGCTTCAAGAAGCGGGACACGTCGCTTTGCAGATCATCCGGGGGAATACCGAGCAAGGCCAAGCATCCTTCACTGACGTAAGGAAAGACGAAAGACCCGTCTTCCTGCAATTCAATCTGGCAGGCCATGCCCGGCAAATTGGCGATAAATCCCTGCAATTTGTCCGGGGACGGGCTGGCTGGCGGATTGTAAGGGCTCGGGAGCATCTGTTTGCAGGTTACCTTGTCGTTGGCGGCAGCTTACTACATCAGGATTGGCTGCGGCAATAATCTGTCGTTCATTTAAAAACGCATTATCTTCAGTAGTCGTGATTTGATCTGACAGTACAGTGCCTGAGATCAACTTTCAAAATAGGTCAGGATGCGGTCGCGAGCATCCGCTTTCCGGCAAGCGATTTTGCATCATGAAGTTCGGCTTAACGTGAAACTCGCACAGCGATTCGTTTGCCCTTTCTCCCGCTTGCGGGGGAAAGTTGGATAGGGGGAAACGGGCATGGCAGTTTCATTATCAGGTGTGGCCGCTGCCACGCCCGTTAGTGCCATGGCCGGCAGCGACTTGACGCGGCATATCAATTTGATATACTTCCTCTGTGCATATCATATCCATTAAAACGCTTCGCGAGTTCTGGCAGAAACATCCAGAAGCGGAAAAGGTACTGCGCGAGTGGCACTCAGTCGTGGAGCACACCGAATTCAGGGACTTTAACCACGTTCGAGAGTTTTTTAACTCTGCCGATTACGTGCCGCCCTATACGGTCTTCGATGTGGGCGGGAACAACTATCGTCTGGCGGTCATCGTCAGATACAGGTTCAAGAAAATATTTGTGCATAAGGTAATGACGCATCGGGAATACGATGTATGGAACAAGCTCTACAGGAAAGGCAAAGGCTGATCATGCGCGCGGTACACACTCAATTCGACATCCGGGCTATTCAATCCTCCTGGCAGACTTTTGATGCAATGGCGCATCTGCGCCCCATCCATGATGAAAAGAATTATGACCGCATGGTGGCCCTGATGAATTCCCTGCTGGAAACCACCGGAGATGACGAAGATCATCCGCTGTCTGGCTTGCTTGATTTGGTTGGAGATATGGTCTCGAAATACGAGCAAGAGCATTACGCCATCGAGGCGGCAGAACCTAAGGATGCCCTGCGTTTCCTGATGGATGCGCGCGGCTTGAAGCAAGAAGATCTGTCGGCCATCGTGCCGCAGAGCAACCTGTCGGCAATCCTGGCAGGTAAGCGAAAAATCAGCGCAACTCTAGCAGGTAAATTGGGCAAGTTCTTCGGCATTAGCCCAGCGGTATTTGTGCCAGCCATTTACTGATAATACCTCCGCTGTCCGTTTCCAGGATTTCTAAGCCGGACACGTATCGACATCAAAGTTTGTGATAAGCTGCGCGCCATTGTGATACCAATCGTTTATTGAGCGATTCATTTCATGTCTTCCGCTGCTGCATCACACCTTGCAAGCGCATTGCTGCGCCGCGAAATTCTCGATTTGCATGCCTACCATGTGCCGGACAGCTCGGGTTATATCAAGCTGGACGCGATGGAGAATCCCTATTCCTTGCCGACCGCGCTGCGCGACGCAATCGCCGAGGCGGTCGCGGCAGCGGCCATCAACCGTTATCCCGATCCCTCTGCCGCCGTGCTCAAGGAAAAAATCCGTGGCGTGCTCGGCCTGCCGGAAGGGATGGAGGTGCTGCTCGGCAACGGTTCGGACGAGCTGATACAGTTGCTGGCGCTGGCGCTGAACAAACCCGGTGCAACTTTGCTGGGTGTTGAGCCTTCGTTCGTGATGTACAAGATGATCGCGACTTTCACCGGGATGCGTTATGTGGGCGTACCGCTGAGAGCGGATTTTGCGCTGGATCTGGAGACAACCCTCGCCGCGATCCGGCGCGAGCAACCGGCGCTGATCTTCCTGGCCTACCCGAACAATCCTACCGGCAACCTGTTTGCGGCGGACGAGGTGGCACAGATCATCGAGGCAGCGCAAGGCTTGGTGGTGGTGGACGAGGCCTATTATGCGTTTGCCGACGACAGTTTTATCCCACGGCTGGCGCATTATCCAAACCTGCTGGTGATGCGCACCTTTTCCAAGCTTGGCATGGCCGGGCTGCGCCTTGGTTTTTTGGCGGGCAGCACGGCGTGGCTGGAGCATTTGGAAAAATTACGCTTGCCGTATAATGTCGGCGTTTTGCCGCAGGTGGTCGCCGTGAAGTTGCTGGAACATCACGAGACGCTGTTGCAGCAGGCGCAACAGATCAAACAGGATCGCGCTGCGCTGTATCGGCAACTGGATGCAATTGCCGCCGTGCGGGTTTACCCCAGCGAGGCGAATTTTCTGCTGTTCCGCGTGGCGAACGCCACAGAAGTGTTCAACGGGCTGAAGCAGCGCGGCGTGCTGATCAAGAACCTGAACGGCGGGCATCCGATGCTGAACGGATGTTTGCGCGTCACTGTTGGTACGCCGGGGGAAAACGAGCGATTCATGGAGGCATTACAAAAATGTTTGCACCATGGTTAAAATTGGCAGGGTGGGCACGTTTTTTGTGCCCACGCGAAAATAACCTCCGCTAACCGCGTGGGCACAAAAAACGTGCCCACCCTACTTGGCTACAGCCCGACCCACAACAATTGGAAAAAAACATGCGTAGCGCGAATGTTTCACGCAGCACACTGGAAACCCAGATTGTCGTCGAGTTGAATCTGGACGGCAGCGGCCAGGCCAAATTCGATACCGGTCTGCCGTTTCTCGATCACATGCTCGACCAGATTGCCCGGCATGGCCTGCTGGATATCGATATTCTCGCCAAGGGCGATTTGCATATCGATGCCCACCACACTGTGGAAGACATCGGCATTACCCTCGGCCAGGCATTCAACCAGGCGATCGGCGACAAGAAAGGCCTGCGCCGCTACGGTCACGCCTATGTGCCGCTGGATGAATCCTTGTCGCGCGTGGTGCTGGATATCTCCGGTCGCCCCGGCCTGGTGTTCAATTGCGAATTTGTGCGCGACAGCATCGGCGAGTTCGATGTGGACCTGATCAACGAATTTTTTCAGGGTTTCGTCAATCACGCGCTGGTCACGCTGCATATCGACAACCTGGCGGGCAACAATGCCCACCACCAGGCCGAGACCATTTTCAAGGCCTTCGGTCGCGCGCTGCGCATGGCGCTGGAGCTGGATCCGCGCATGGCCGGCGTGATGCCTTCCACCAAGGGGGCGCTGTAGAACCAACATGGTCGATGTCGCCGTTGTAGATTACGGGATGGGCAACTTGCGCTCGGTCGAACAGGCTTTGCGCAAGGTCGCGCCCAAAGCAGAAATTGTCGTGAGCGACGATGCCGGGGTGATCGCGCGTGCCCGGCGCGTGGTATTTCCCGGCCAGGGCGCGATGCCGGACTGCATGCGCGAACTGGAATCGCGTGGCTTGCGCGATGCCGTGCTGGAGGCGGCGCGCGACAAGCCGTTTCTCGGCATCTGCATCGGCCTGCAAATGCTGTTCGAACACAGCACCGAAGGCAATGTGGCGGGACTGTGTATCTTGCGTGGCGAGGTGGTGCGCTTCGCCAATAACCTGTGCGATGCGCAGGGCAACCGGCTCAAGGTGCCGCACATGGGCTGGAACCGGGTACATCATGGCAACCATGCGTTATGGGACGGCATCGCACAGGACGACCGCTTCTACTTTGTGCATAGTTATTATGTGCAACCGCAAGATCCATCCTTGGTGCAAGGCACCAGCGACTATCCGCAGCCGTTTGTCTGCGCGGTAGCGCAAGATAATTTGTTTGCGGTGCAATTTCACCCGGAAAAAAGCCAAACAGCAGGGCTTAAGCTGCTGCAAAACTTCGTGCAATGGAACCCTTAATTTCTAACTTACTGCCATGCTGATTATCCCCGCGATTGATTTGAAAGACGGTCATTGTGTGCGCCTCAAACAAGGCGTGATGGAAGATGCCACGGTGTTTTCCGAAGATCCTGCCGCGATGGCGCAGCACTGGCTGGCGCAAGGCGCGCGCCGCCTGCATCTGGTGGATTTGAACGGCGCATTCGCCGGCAAGCCCAAGAATGAGGCTGCGGTACGCAGCATCATCGAGGCGATGGACGGCAGCGATGTGCCGGTGCAACTGGGTGGCGGCATCCGCGACCTGGAGACCATCGAACGCTACCTCGACATCGGCGTGACCTACATTATCATCGGCACGGCGGCGGTCAAGGTACCGGGATTTTTGCACGAGGCCTGCGACGCTTTTCCCGGACACATCATGGTCGGGTTGGACGCAAAGGGCGGCAAAGTGGCGGTGGATGGCTGGTCGAAACTGACCGGACACGATGTTGCCGATCTGGCCAAACGTTTTGAGGGCTATGGCGTGGAAGCGATCATTTATACCGACATCGGGCGCGACGGCATGATGTCCGGCGTGAACATCCCGGCCACCGTCGAACTGGCCAGCCCGCTGCATGTGCCGGTCATCGCCAGCGGCGGCATCACCAATCTGGACGATGTGCGCGCCTTGTGCGCGGTGTATCAGGAAGGCATCACCGGCGCGATAACCGGTCGCGCGATCTATGAAGGCTCGCTGGATTTGCGCGCCGCGCAAGCGTTGGCCGACGAGCTGACGCCGGTCAAACTGATATTTCCCGGTTAAGCCCGGATGCTCGCCAAAAGAATTATTCCCTGTCTCGATGTGACCGCCGGGCGCGTGGTCAAAGGCGTCAGTTTTGTCGAGTTGCGCGACGCCGGCGATCCGGTGGAGATCGCGCGCCGCTACGACGAGCAGGGCGCGGATGAACTGACTTTTCTCGATATCACCGCCAGCTCGGATGACCGGGGTATCATATTCCGCATCATCGAGCAGGTCGCCTCGCAAGTGTTCATTCCGCTGACCGTCGGCGGCGGGGTGCGCGAAGTGGGCGATGTGCGCAATCTGCTGAATGCCGGCGCAGACAAGGTCAGCATCAATACCTCGGCCGTGCTGAACCCGCAACTGGTGGCGGATTCAGCCGGGCGTTACGGCTCGCAGTGCATCGTGGTGGCGATCGACGCGAAGCAGACCGGAGCGGGGAGTTGGGAAGTGTTCACTCACGGCGGACGCAACGCTACCGGACTGGATGTGGTGGAGTGGGCGAAAAAAATGCAGGTTCTGGGAGCCGGTGAAATCCTGCTGACCAGCATGGATCGGGACGGGCAGAAAAACGGTTTCGACCTTGCGTTGACGCGTGCGGTGACAGATGCGCTGGAAATCCCGGTGATTGCCAGCGGTGGCGTCGGTAACCTGCAACACCTTGCCGACGGCGTAAAACTCGGCGGGGCAGATGCGGTGCTGGCGGCGAGTATTTTCCACTTCGGCGAATACACCGTGCAGCAGGCCAAAGAATTCATGGCACGACAGGAAATTGAGGTGCGGTTATGACCGAAGCGTGGCTGAACAAGGTGAATTGGGCAGAGGACGGGCTGGTGGCAGCCATCGCCCAAGATGCGTCTACTGGACGGGTGCTGATGGTTGCGTGGATGAACCGCGAGGCATTGAAGCAGACCTGGCAAAAAAACGAGGCGGTATATTGGTCGCGCTCGCGCAAGAAACTATGGCACAAGGGCGAAGAATCCGGACATGTGCAGAAGGTAAAATCCATCCGCCTGGATTGCGATGGCGATGTCATACATCTGCTGGTTGAGCAGCAGGGAGGCATCGCCTGTCATACCGGGCGCGAAAGTTGTTTCTACCGCCTTTTGGAAAAAGGCAAATGGGTTGAAACCGATGCGGTGCTGAAATCTCCCGAAGAGATATATAAAAACAAACCTGAACCCCTATAATTTCGACGCATCTTTTGCGCAACAGGATGGCCGTTACCTGCAAAACACAATTTATATTGAACACGGAAAAATGAACAACGATATTTTGCAACGCCTCACGGAAACGCTGGAAGCGCGCAAACAAGCATCGCCTGAAAGCTCTTATGTTGCCAAACTGTTCAGCAAGGGCGAAGATGCCATCCTGAAAAAAATCGGCGAAGAGGCGACCGAGATGATTCTGGCCAGCAAAGGGGACGACAAGACTCACCTGGTATATGAAACTGCTGATTTGTGGTTTCATTGCATGGTACTGCTGGCGAGCCATGGCCTGAGCGCAGCCCACGTGCTGGACGAGCTGGCACGCCGCGAAGGCTTGTCAGGCATTGCCGAAAAGGAAAGCCGTAAATAAAATCCAACCCCTGATGAAACAACTAGCCATTCGACTAGGCCATCAAAAGACGATAGCCAAGTCGCTGGTTATCCCGGCCTCCCCTTGTCAGGGGAGGAGGTGGGCTCTCCCCCCTGACAAGGGGGAGCTGGAGGGGGTTCTGGTTTTTTAGGAGCATAAATGACAGACTGCATCTTTTGTAAAATTGCACGCGGCGAGATTCCCTGCCGCAATGTGTACGAGGACGATGAGGTGTTGGCTTTTCACGACATCAACCCCGTCGCGCCGGTGCATTTTATGCTGATCCCGAAGCTGCACCTGGCTTCGCTGGCAGAGGCCGATGCGACGCATGCCGCGCTGCTCGGCAGGATGCTGCTGCTGGCATCCAGGCTGGCAAAAGAGCAAGGCCTTGAGAATGGCTTCCGCACCGTCATCAACACCGGCAGCGGCGGCGGGCAGGAAGTATTTCATTTGCACATACATATCATTGGCGGCGGCAACATTCCGCCCATGGTGCGACGCAGTTAATTTAAGGAGAGAATAATGGGCACATTCAGCATCTGGCATTGGCTTATCGTATTGCTGGTTGTCATTTTGATATTTGGTACCAAGAAATTGCGCAACATGGGCAGCGACCTGGGCGGCGCGGTAAAAAACTTCAAGGAAGGCGTGCGCGACGACGAGCCCAGGCAGTCTCAGCAGGAGGATAAAGTTATCGAAGGCGAAGTGACCGCGAAAACACAAACAAAGGACAAATCCAGCACGCATGTTTGACTTCGCATTTTCCGAGCTGGTCGTCATTATGCTGGTGGCCCTGGTCGTCATCGGCCCGGAGCGGCTGCCGAAAGTGGCGCGCACGGCGGGCAATTTGTGGGGGCGGATGCAGCGCTATGTGCATAGCGTAAAAAACGATATCGCCAACGACATGGCAATCGAAGAAGCCAAACAATTGCACAAAGACATCAGCAAGGAAATTTCCTCTGTCGAGCAAACCATGCTTGAAGCAAGATTGGCTCTGGATCAGAAAATTCTGGATGCGCAGATGGGTATAACGCACGACGCGCCCGATGAACCCATCGCCTCCGACGCACCATCTTCCACCACGCAAGGCAAGCCAGTTTGATGAGTAACAGCGAAAGCTTTATCGCGCACCTGATCGAACTGCGCACGCGCTTGCTGCATGTTGCCGTGGCTTTGCTGCTGGTATTCATCTGCCTGTTCCCGTGGGCGTCCGACCTTTATGCCCTGCTAGCCCAGCCGCTGCTGGCGAAGCTGCCCCAAGGCGGGCAGATGATCGCCACCGATGTCACCACGCCATTCTTCGTGCCGCTCAAGGTCGCGATGATGGCTGCCGTGCTGATCGCGCTGCCTTACATCCTCTACCAGATATGGCGCTTCGTCGCGCCCGGCTTGTATGCACACGAGAAGCGCCTGGTCGTGCCGCTCATTGTCGCCAGCACGCTGCTGTTTTTTTGCGGCATGGCATTCGCCTACTTTGCGGTATTTCCGGTGGTGTTCGGTTTCATCACCGCCGCCGCGCCGGAAGGTGTCGCGGTGATGACCGATATCGATAAATACCTCAGCTTCGTGCTCGGCATGTTCATGGCGTTCGGGGTCACTTTTCAAGTGCCGGTGGTGGTCGTGCTGCTGGTGCGCATGGGTGTGGTCAGCATCGAAAAACTGAAGGAAATTCGCTCCTACGTAATCGTCGGCGCATTTGTCGTCGGTGCGATTTTCACCCCACCCGACGTGGTTTCGCAAATCATGCTGGCGATCCCGTTGTGGCTGCTTTACGAGGCGGGCATCTTGGTCGCGGGGTTGATGGGCAAGAGCGGAGCGAAAATAACCGAGCCCTGACTTTCACGCCTTTTGTGGACAACTACGTTTTACAGGTTTACCGGCTACCTATCACGTTTATCTCTCTTGCTGCCCATAAAAAAGCCACCGCAAGGGTGGCTAAAGGTTGGTTAAGAACACACGCAGAAATGTCATTCCAAGTTCTGGATCTGCTCGCGCATCTGTTCGATGAGTATTTTCATCTCCATCGCGCTGCGTGACACTTCCGCATCGACCGATTTTGAACCTAGAGTATTGGCTTCCCGGTTCAGCTCCTGCATCAAAAAATCCAGCCGCTTGCCCACCGCGCCGCCCTGCGTGAGGATGCGGCGCATTTCGCCAAGATGGCTGGCCAGCCGCGACAGCTCCTCATCCACATCGACCTTGCTGGCGAACAGGGTGATTTCCTGGCGGATGCGCTCGTCCCAGGCATCCTGCGATGGCGCATTCTGCATCGCCTCACGCAGCCGCGCGGCAAGTTTTTGCTCATAGGCGGCGATCGCGGCGGGAACATGCGGCATCACGCTGTCGCGTAGCGCCTCGATCTTCGCCACACGTTGCAGCAAGAAATCCTTGAGTTTTTCGCCTTCTCTGGCGCGCGATGCCGAAAACTCCAGCAACACCTCTTGCAGCAGCCCGAGCAGTGCGGCGCGCAGCTCGTCCGCCGAAGCGCTGGGCGTTTCCAGCACGCCGTTCCAGCGCAACACATCGGCCACGCTCAGGGGGCTTGCTTCCGGCAGGGCTTGCTGCACTTCCCGGCTCCAGGCGGCGAGCTGTTGCAGCATTTCGTGGTTCAGCGATACGCCGCTTTGCGCGCCGCGCGCCGCGTAGTTGATGCGGCATTCCACCTTGCCACGCTGCAATTGCGCGCTGATCGCCTCGCGTAGCGCGCCTTCGATGCTGCGCAACTCGTCTGGCATGCGCAACTGGATGTCCAGATAGCGATGGTTGACGGCACGCAATTCCAGCGTCAGCGAGCCGCTCTCGAGTTCCACGCTGGCGGTGGCATAACCGGTCATACTGAGAATCATGGCCATACTTCCAAATAAAAGACACTTCCGAATAAAAGACTGTGCTAGAGCGGCGCATTATATTACGATTGCGGCCTGACGAATTTCCAGTTCATCCATGAATTTCTCGATACACCAAGCCAGCCATATCGGCAACCGCAAATATAACCAGGATCGCGCCGCTTATGCCTACAGCGGCGATACGCTGCTATTGGTGCTGGCGGACGGCATGGGCGGGCATTTGCACGGCGAAGTGGCGGCGAACCTGATTATCGAGACGTTTGTCGGATCCTTTGGCCGGGACGCGCAACCGCGTGTTGCCGACCCCGGTAAGTTTGTTGCAGACGCCATGCGCCAGGCCAACGAACGCATCATGAGGGTTACGCACGACCGGACACTGGGCGGTTTTCCGGGATCGACCTGCGTCGCCGCGCTGATCCAGGACGGTAAGGTTTATTGGGGGCACGCGGGAGACTCGCGCCTGTACCTGCTGCGCGATGGTGCGGTATTGGCCAGGACGCGCGATCATTCGATGGTGCAGCAATGGTTCGAGTGGGGCATGATTACCGCCGAAGAGGCGCGCGTCCACCCGCAACGCAACCAGATCACCAATTGCCTCGGCGGCGTCGAGGACATGTTTTACATGGAGCCCGGCCAGTCGGTCGCACTGCAATCCGGCGATGTGCTGTTGCTCTGCAGCGATGGTCTGTGGGGGCCGTTTACCGACCAGGAACTGACCGAAGCCTGCACCACAAAAACCGTGAGCGAGGCACTGGATGAGCTGGTTGCGCGCGCGCTGGAGCGCGAAGCCGGCCATTCCGATAACGTCACCGGCATCGCGGTGCGCTGGGGGGAAGGCGAAGCGGCGCACGATACCGACAAGCCTGTTTGCCATATCCTAGCAATTGCATAATTTTTGCGCAATTGCATAATTCCCACTTTTTTCTAACCCATTTCTGCCCAGTATCCATACATGCGCCCCAGCCAAAGAACACCGAATCAATTGCGTGAAATCCGCATTACCCGCAACTACACCAAACATGCAGAAGGTTCGGTGCTGATCGAATGCGGCGACACCAAAGTGATCTGCACGGCCAGCGTGGACGAAAAAGTCCCGCCGCACAAACGGGGCAGCGGCGAAGGGTGGGTGACGGCGGAATATGGCATGCTGCCGCGCTCCACCCATGAGCGCATGGGGCGCGAGGCGTCCAAGGGCAAGCAATCCGGCCGCACCCAGGAAATTCAGCGCCTGATCGGTCGCAGCCTGCGCGCCGTGGTTGACTTGAAAAAACTTGGCGAGCGCACCATCCAGATCGACTGCGACGTGATCCAGGCCGACGGCGGCACGCGCACCGCCAGCATCTCCGGCGCCTTCGTCGCACTGCACGATGCGGTGAGCGGTTTGCTGAACAAAGGCAAGCTCAAGGAAACCCCGCTCAAGGATTTTATCGCCGCGATTTCCGTCGGCATCTATCAGGGCACGCCGGTGCTGGATCTGGATTATGCGGAAGACTCCGCCTGCGACACCGACATGAACGTGGTGATGCTGGGCAACGGCCGCTTCGTCGAAGTACAGGGCACTGCCGAAGGCCACGCCTTCACCCGCGCCGAAATGGACGAACTGCTGGAGCTGGCGAAGTCCGGCATCGAGCAACTGGTCGGGATGCAGCGCGCGGCCTTGGCAAAAAACTGATCCCAACAACATTGTAGGGGCGCGATTCATCGCGCCCTTCTTCTGATAAATGAATAAACTCGTCATCGCCTCCAACAACCCCGGCAAGCTGCGTGAATTCCAGTTCCTGCTGCAACCGCTTGGCATCGAGGTGCTGACCCAGGCGCAACTGGGCATATCAGAGGCCGAAGAGCCGCATTTTACTTTTATCGAAAACGCCCTCGCCAAGGCGCGCCACGTCAGCCGCGAAAGCGGCCTGCCCGCGCTGGCCGATGATTCAGGCATCTGCGTCACGGCATTGGGTGGTGCCCCTGGCGTGCAGTCTGCGCGCTATGCCGGAGACAATCCGAAATCCGATCAGCACAACAACGAAAAGCTGCTGCAAGACATGCAGGGCGTGGTGGATCGCCGCGCACATTATTACTGTGTGCTGGTGTTGCTGCGCCATGCAGACGATCCGCAGCCGCTGATTGTCGAGGGCGAGTGGCACGGTGAGATCGCCCATGAACAACGCGGCGATGGCGGTTTCGGCTACGATCCGCTGTTCTGGCTGCCCGGGCTTGGCAAGATGAGCGCCGAACTATCGCGTGACGAGAAACACGCTATCAGCCATAGGGGCAAGGCGATGAAAATGTTGTTGGAGAGATTGAAAATTTCGTAAGGGTGCGTTTTATCGCACCCCCTTTTTTGTCATTCGACGAATAGTTCCGGGCACGATAAATCGCACCCCTACAGACCAGCATTCATGACCACCCATCCCCTGCAGCCCGCCGCCCTCAAATCACAGCCCGTCAATTTCCGGGCGTTGCCGCCGCTGTCGTTGTATATCCACATCCCGTGGTGCGCGCGCAAATGCCCCTATTGCGATTTTAATTCGCACGAAGCGCGCGGAACGTTTCCAGAACGTGAATATGTCGCCGCGCTGATCCGCGACCTGGAGCTGGCGCTGCCGCTGATCTGGGGACGCAAGGTCTACACGGTGTTCTTCGGCGGCGGCACACCCAGCCTGCTCTCCGGCGAGAGCGTCGCGGAGATATTGCGCAATGTGCGCATGTTGCTGCCGCTCGACCTCGGTGCGGAGATCACGCTGGAAGCCAATCCGGGCACGGTGGAGGCGGAACGCTTTGCGGCGTATCGCGACGCTGGGGTAAACCGTCTGTCGCTGGGTATCCAGAGTTTCAACGACGCGCATTTGCAGGCGCTGGGGCGCATCCATAACGCCGATGATGCCAAGCGTGCGATAGCCATTGCGCAGCGGCATTTCGACAATATCAATCTCGACCTGATGTACGCGCTGCCCGGCAAAAATCGGGATAAAACTCTCGGGCAAACGCTGGATCAGGCGCTGCAGGATGTGCAAACCGCGCTTTCGTTTGCACCGCAACATCTGTCCTGCTACCACCTGACGCTGGAACCCAACACGCTGTTTCACCGCAATCCGCCATTGTTGCCGGACGACGACACAAGCAGCGACATGCAGCAGCGCATCGAAGAGTTGCTGGCGGCACACGGTTACCAGCATTATGAAACTTCCGCTTTCGCGCAGCCAAAAAAGCAGTCGCGCCACAACCTGAACTACTGGCAGTTTGGCGATTACCTCGGCATCGGTGCGGGAGCGCACAGCAAACTGAGCTTTCACGATAAAGTGCTACGCCAGGCGCGCCACAAACTGCCACAGGCGTATCTGGACGCGGTGGCGCAGAACGCACCCTCGCACAGCGAGCACGAAGTGGGGCGCGGTGAACTGGCGTTCGAGTTCATGATGAACGCGCTGCGTTTGAACAAAGGCTTTGACGCTGCGCTGTTTCAGGAGCGCACCAGCCTGCCGCTGCACGGCCTTCGCCGCGAACTGGAAGAGGCCGAGCGGCGCGGGCTGCTGCACCGTAATCACCAGCATATTGCACCGACCAGGCTGGGGCAGCGCTTCCTCAATGATCTGCTGGAGATTTTTATTCCGGAGGAAACGTAGGCATTCGCGCGCGCACGATTTTGCGCATTCCTTGCTGGCGTCTATCTATTACAAGCCGCGCTGAAACCGGTACACCGCCGTGCTGCCGAGCAGATTCGGCAGCAGGCTGACTTCGCGCTCGCCGGCCATCACGCGGCGCTCGAGGATGGCGACGCGATAACGGTCGCAGAACATTTCGAAATCGTGCAGCGTACACAGATGCACGTTGGGCGTGTCATACCATTGATAGGGCAGATCGCGCGACACGGGCATATTGCCGAGCAGCACATTGAGGCGGTTTCTCCAATAGCCAAAATTGGGAAAGCTGACGATACCCTCGCGCCCGACGCGCAGCATTTCGCGGATCAGCGCCTCGGTGTGGCGCGTGGCTTGCAAGGTCTGCGACAGGATCACGAAGTCGAATGACCCCTCTTCGAAATCGGACAGGCCGGACTCCAGGTCGTTCTGGATCACGTTCACACCGTTGACGATGCACGACACGATATCGAGGTCGCTGATTTCCACGCCATAACCTTTGATCGCGCGTGTTTCCATGAGATAGCGCAGCAAGCTGCCGTCGCCGCAGCCGAGGTCGAGCACCGAGGCGCCCCTGGGTATCCAGGCGGCAATCGCGGCAAAATCCGGGCGTTCGGCGGCAAGCCGGGCAATGTCGTCGTGCGTCATTTCGACGACTCCTTGCTGACGTTGTCCAGATAGGCGCGCACCACGTCGAAATAGTGCGGTTGCTCCATCAGGAAGGAATCGTGACCATGCGCCGAGGTAATTTCCGCATAGCTGACATTGCGCCGGTTGTGCAGCAAAGGATGCACGATTTCGCGCGCACGCGCCGGCGAAAAGCGCCAGTCGGTGGTGAACGAAATCACCAGAAAATCCGCCTTGGCGCGCGCGAAGGCCCGGTTCAGGTCGCCGCCGAACTCGTGCGCCGGATCGAAATAGTCCAGCGCCTTGGTCATCAGCAGGTAAGTGTTGGCGTCAAAATAAGCCGCGAATTTGTCGCCCTGATAACGCAGGTAGGATTCGATCTCGAACTCTATGCCGTAGCTGTAATTGAATTTACCATCGCGCAGTTCGCGCCCGAATTTGTCCGCCATCACGTCGTCGGATAAGTAGGTGATATGCCCCAACATGCGCGCCAGCCGCAGGCCGCGCGTCGGCACCACGCTGTGCCGGTAAAAGTTGCCGCCGTGAAAATCCGGATCGCCCAGGATCGCGCTGCGCGCCACATCGTTGAACGCGATGTTCTGCGCGGTGAGGTGAGGTGCGGTGGCGATCGCCAGCACATGGCGCACCCGCTCGGGCAAGGCCAGCGACCATTGCAGCGCCTGCATCCCGCCGAGACTGCCGCCGATCACCGCCGCGAACTGGCGGATGCCGAGCAGGTCGGCCAGGCGCGCCTGAGATTCCACCCAGTCCTCCACCGTGATGACCGGAAAATTCGCGCCGTAGGGCTGCCCGGATTCCGGGTCGATGGAAGACGGGCCGGTTGAACCATGGCAACCGCCGAGATTGTTCAAGCCGATCACGAAAAATTTATTGGTGTTGATCGGCTTGCCCGGGCCAATCATGTTGTCCCACCAGCCGACATTATCAGGTTCACCCGCGTAATAGCCCGCAACGTGGTGATGGCCGGACAACGCATGGCAAATCAGAATCGCGTTGGATTTGTCGGCATTCAGCTTGCCGTAGGTCTCGTACACCAGCTCATAGCGCGGCAGCACCGCGCCGCTGCGAAAAACCAGCGGGGTGTCGAATTGCGCGCGTTTCGCGCTGACAATGCCGATGCTGTTCGATGAGTTCAAATGTCTGCTCCAAAAAACAAAAACCCGTTCAGCTTGCGCGGAGCGGGTTGCCTCGCTTTAGCTGGAATATTTAACGTGCCCCGCAAGCTGATGTCAAATCGGCACAGGCGAATAGTTTCCGTGTTTTGCGCATGGCTGTCAATCGGTTCCAGACATCGACTCCAGGCATCCTTTGGGCGGACACACCACCAGCGTTCAAAGGCGCGCCTCTGTCAGCAAGAACTCTTTGAATGCCAGTGCCGCGCTGGACAGGCGCTTGGTGCTGCGATGCGCGACGTACCAGTGACGCAACAGCGGGAAGTGTTCGACGTTGAGCAGGGCGAGTCGTCTGGTTTCCAGTTCCAGTTCGATGCTGTGCAGTGACAGGATGCCCAGCCCCATGCCGGCCTGCACGGCCTGTTTGATCGCTTCGTTGGTTTCCATTTCCATGCTGATGCGCGGCTGGATTTGATATTCTGCAAAAACCCGCTCCATCGCGCCGCGCGTGCCTGAACCCGGTTCGCGCGACAGGAAAGTTTCCGTTGCAAGCCGCGCGAATTTGACGCGCTTGAACAGGGCAAGCGGATGATCGGGTGCGGCGATCACCACCAGCGGGTTGTCCAGAAACGGTTCCGCGCTGATATCCAGCCCGTCCGGCGGTCGCCCCATGATGGCGAGATCGGTACTGTTGTCGGCGAGGTGTTTGAGCACGGCATCGCGGTTGGCGACTTGCAGGATCACGTTGATATTGGGGTGGTTCCGGCAGAATTTTGCCAGCAGTTTTGGGGTGAAATAATTGGCGGTGTTAACCACCGACAGCGTGAGCTTGCCCTGCCCCAGCCCTTTCATTTCATCGAATACCGTTTCCATTTCGGCGAGTTGCTGCGCGATGTTGCGGCTGTAGTGGAACAGCTCGCGCCCGGCTTCGGTAAGGTAAATTTTTTTGCCCATCTGCTCGAATAACGGCAGGCCGATATGCCCCTCCAGCTGCTTGACCTGCATGGACACCGCCGGTTGCGACAGGTATAGTTCTTCGGCGGCGCGCGAGTAGTTCAGGTGGCTGGCCACCTTTTCGAAGACCTGGAGCTGGCGCAGGGTTAAATTGAGCATATCGAGATTATAGCAAACCATAAATTTCTCTTATGGTATTGATAAAAACAATTGACTATTATTTATACTTAGATGCACCTATAGTGGCAACCGTTGCAAGTCGAACCCCATCATTAAACACAGGAGAGAGTGCTATGGATCAATCGAATCGTTATGCGGATCTGAGTCTGAAAGAAGAAGATCTGATCAAGGGCGGCAACCACATTCTGGTCGCTTACACGATGGAGCCTGCTGCCGGCACCGGCTATCTGGAAGCGGCGGCGCACATCGCGGCGGAATCTTCCACCGGCACCAACGTGGAAGTGTCGACCACCGACGAGTTCACCAAGGGCGTGGACGCGCTGGTGTATTTCATCGATGAAGCCAAGGGCATCATGAAAGTCGCGTATCCGAACGATCTGTTCGACCGCAACCTTACCGATGGCCGCGTGATGCTGGTTTCGTTCCTGACCCTGTGTATTGGCAACAACCAGGGCATGGGCGACATCGCGAATTTGCAGATGCAGGATTTCTATGTGCCGCCGCGCATGCTGCAATTGTTCGACGGCCCGGCCAAGGACATCTCCGACTTGTGGCGCATTCTCGGTCGTCCGGTCAAGGACGGCGGCTACATCGCCGGCACCATCATCAAGCCCAAGCTGGGCCTGCGCCCCGAGCCGTTCGCCAAGGCGGCTTACCAGTTCTGGCTGGGCGGCGACTTCATCAAGAACGATGAACCGCAAGGCAATCAGGTTTTCTGCCCGATCAAGAAAGTGCTGCCGCTGGTCTATGACTCGCTGAAGCGCGCCCAGGACGAGACCGGCCAGGCAAAACTATTCTCGATGAACATCACCGCCGACGACCACTATGAGATGTGCGCCCGCGCCGATTTCGCGCTGGAAACCTTCGGCCCGGATGCGGACAAGGTAGCGTTCCTGGTGGACGGCTACGTCGGCGGCCCCGGTATGGTGACCACCGCGCGCCGCCAATACCCGAGCCAATATTTGCACTACCATCGTGCCGGACACGGTGCAGTGACTTCGCCATCGTCCAAGCGCGGCTATACCGCGTTCGTGCTGGCCAAGATGTCGCGTCTGCAGGGCGCTTCCGGCATCCACGTCGGCACCATGGGCTACGGCAAGATGGAAGGCGGCAAGGATGACCGCATCATCGCCTACATGATCGAGCGCGATAGCTGCACCGGCCCGTTCTACCATCAGGAATGGTATGGCATGAAGCCGACCACCCCGATCATTTCCGGCGGCATGAATGCGTTGCGTTTGCCCGGCTTCTTCGAGAACCTCGGCCACGGCAACGTGATCAACACCGCAGGCGGCGGCTCTTACGGCCACATCGATTCCCCGGCGGCAGGAGCAGTTTCGCTACGCCAAGCTTATGAATGCTGGAAGTCCGGTTCCGACCCGATCCAGTACGCGAAGGAGCACAAGGAATTTGCCCGAGCATTCGAATCTTTCCCGAAAGACGCCGACAAGATTTTCCCCGGCTGGCGCGAAAAGCTGGGTGTACACAAGTAAAACAGATGCAGTTGACTGGAAAAAACACGCCCCCACTTGCTGGGGGCGTGTTCGCTTATAGCGGTAACGCCCCCTTGGCTTCATGCACATTGCCCAACGGCCTTGAGCCATGAGCAAAGCAGCACACCTACGCGCTGGTGAACCATGAACAAGCGGCTTGTTTCTTTTCTTCTTGCGTTGCTGATGCAACTTCCCGCCCCGCTGCTTGCCGGCGAGCATCCGCCGCCGCTGTTGATGCTGGCCAACAATTTTCACGCCGACATCCGGCTGGCCGATTACTGGGTGAGCGAAAAACTGGACGGGGTGCGCGGCTATTGGGATGGCGAAAAATTGTTGACGCGCGGCGGCGAACCGATCCATGCACCGCAATGGTTCACTGCCGGTTGGCCGCATAACCCGCTTGATGGAGAGCTTTGGGTCGGGCGTGGGCGTTTTTCGCGTACCGCCTCCATCGTCCGCCAAGCGCAACCCGACGATGCAGCTTGGCGCGAGGTGCGCTTCATGCTGTTCGATCTACCCGAGCATCCGGGCGAATTCAGTGAGCGCGATGCGGAACTGGGACGGGTCGTCGCGGCAATCGGACAGCCGTGGGTGCAACATGTGGCGCAGTCCAAGGTAAGCGGCTTCGCCAAGTTGCAAGTCATGCTGGCGCGCATCGTCAGGCAAGGCGGAGAGGGGCTGATGCTGCATCGCGGCGCTTCGCACTATCGGTCCGAACGCAACGACGATCTGCTCAAACTCAAACCCTATGAGGATGCCGAAGCCCGCGTAGTGAGCCATCTGCCAGGCAAAGGCAAATATGCGGGCAGGTTGGGTGCGCTGGAGGTCGAAACAGCAGGTGGATTGCGCTTCAAGCTGGGATCCGGCCTGTCCGATACGGAACGCCGCACACCGCCACCATTGGGCTGTTGGGTCACCTATCGCTACAACGGCATCAACGATAAAAGCGGCATCCCGCGTTTCGCGCGCTTCATGCGCATACGCGAAGATGGGCAAGCAGCGCCGGAAACTGCCGCACGCTAGTGCAGCAATCCTCTGGGCTTGCGCGGGACGTTGGCAAACAGGCGGTCGTACAGCCAGTTCGGCAAGCGCTTCAGCGCCCACCCCACCAGCCCCATTTGCCAGGGGATCACGGCGAAGGCGGTTTGCCGTTCGATGGCGCGCGCGATGCGGTTTGCCGCCTCATCCGTCTCCAGCATAAATGGCATGGGGTAAGGGTTGAGCGCGGTCATCGGAGTGCGGAGGTAGCCGGGGCAGATCGTGACAACTTGCACGCCGCTGCCGTACAGTTCGACACGCAGGGATTCAAGATAGGTAATTGCGGCTGACTTTGAGGCGGAATAGGCACCCGCTCCCGGCAGGCCGCGGAAGCCGGCGACACTGGCAATGCCAACCAAAGTCCCCTGTTTCGCGTCACGCATCGCCGCAATGAAGGGTTGAAAAGTTTTCACCATGCCCAGCACATTGGTGTCGATGATTTGCTGAAACGCCTCCAGGTCTTCGGCGTATTCGCTGAGCGTGCCGGCGCTTACGCCGGCATTGGCGATCACGATATCCGGGCAGCCGGCGCGGGCGATGAAGTCCTTGGCAGCATTCTGCACGGCAGGCGCATCGCGCACATCCAGTGCGTAACAAAAAACCTGTTCGGGGAATTCTGTGGCAAGGTCTTGCAGCAACTCGCCTCGCCGGGCGAGGGCGGCGACAATGGTGCCGCCCTCAAGATAACGGCGCGCGAGCGCCAAGCCCAAGCCGCCCGATGCGCCGGATATGACAACCTTCATGCGCTAAGTCATCGGTTAACGAAAAACATGAAAATTCAAAGAGTTCCTTGCTGGTCATGAACGTCAGATGGTGTGTTGCCCACCCTATGCCAGTCCACGTAGGAATACGATTGACCGGACAATATGCGCAGCTATCGCGCAATAAACGCGCTTGCCACCTTGCGAGCCCGGCTCGCCGGCTTATGAATCAACGCTTGGCGGAGCGCTCCTTGCGCGCCATTTCTATCACTTCATTCAACACGCGTATGGTGTCTGCCGGTTGCAGGGCGGTGATGAGATATTTGCCGTCCACTACCAGTGTTGGAGTACCGCTGATGCCATAGCTGCGGATCATCTGTTTGGCGCGCGCCACCTTGCTACCCATCGAAAACGAGTTGTAAGCTGCAGAAAATTTTGCGCGATCCACGCCGTGCGGCGCGACAAAATCCAGTATTTTGGCTTCATCGCTGAGATTGTTGTTGTCCACATTCCAAGCCTTATACAGCGGATCGTGCAACTTGGATTGCTGCCCCAGCGATTCAAGCGCGTAGAAGGTGCGCGCCATCGGCTCCCACGAATCGCGGAAAATGGTCGGCACGTAAACCAGCTCCACATCTTTGGGCATGGTCTTTGTCCATGCGCTCAAGGGCGTGTGCAGAAGGTAACAGTGCGAACAGCCGTAAAAAAAGAACTCCAGCACTTCGATTTTGCTGGTGCTGACAGGCTGGGCGGGATTCAGCAATTTGTAGTCCTTGCCCGCTTCCAGTGCGGCGAATGCAGTGCCGCCCATCAATAATGCTGCTGCCATAAACAGATTCTTGAGTATATTTTTCACTTGTTTCACTTGCCGCTCCTTGAACAATTGTTGAGATGATTACGCCTACTGCGCCCGCATTGGAGTGGCATCCACCCCGTTTTGTTTCAATAAATTGCGCGCACGATTCATTTCTTCGGTACTTTTATAAGGGCCGGTGCGCACACGATGCCATACCCCCTTGTCGGGAATAGTTGCAGTTTGGGTGCTGGATTCGAAGCCCAGAATCGCCAGCCTGGCCTTGAGTTTATCGGCATCATCCGCATTGGAAAACGATCCGGCCTGCAAGAAATAGGGTTCGTTAGCGGCGGTCGGTTTGCTCTCTACAGTCTTGGGTTTGGCTGGTTGCGGCTTGTCGCTAGATTTTTCGGTGGGCTTGGGCGACACCGTCACGGTGGCATCCTGCTTGTCGGTCAGCACTTTGTAGAACTCGAAACGCGGCTTGCCGTCAACCGGTAAAGCCTGTCCCGAGCCTGTCGAAGTGGCCAAGGGTGTTTCGGATATCGCGGTTCCAGACGGTGACGCCGGCTTGGCGTTATCAGTCGGCGACTTGGGTATATCCACGGGCGTCTTGGCGATTACCTGCTCTTTCTGTATGAACGGGCTGGGCGATTGGGTGATGTACCAAGCCAAGGCAGCAGCCATGCCGACGCCGATCACCATGCCGATAAGAATGCCGGTCAGCAGCGGGCTGCCACTCTTGCGCGGCGCGGCGGATCTGTTGCCAGTGCTTCTGCTCATTGATACATCCTTTACATTTTTTCCGGCGCGCTCACGCCAAGCAGCGCCAAGCCATTTTTCAATACCTGCGCTACTGCTGCGATCAATGCCAGCCGCGCGCATTTGACCGCCTCATCCTCGACCAGAAAGCGCGAAGCATTATAGTAGCTGTGGAAATCGGCCGCCAACTCCTTCAGATAGAAAGCGATCAGATGCGGAGACAAGTCTTGTGCGGCGTTTTCGATCATTCGCGGGTAATCGATCAACCTTTGCAGCAGCGCCATTTCGTATTCGCTGTCCAGCAATCCTGCTTGGGCATCGGTCAAGTCTGCACGCGCCCCATCCCATTGCGCCAGCACGCTGTGTACGCGCGCATGCGCATACTGCACGTAATACACCGGGTTCTCGTTGCTTTGCGACTTGGCCAGATCCAGGTCAAAATCGAGATGCTGGTCGCTCTTGCGCAGCACATAGAAGAAACGCGTCGCATCAATGCCCACTTCGTTGCGCAATTCGCGCAGCGTGACGAATTCGCCGCTGCGCGTGGACATGGAGGTTTTTTGCCCGTTGCGATACAGCACCGCAAATTGCACCAGCGCGACAGTCAGCTTGCCGCTGTCCAGCCCGAGCGCCTGGAGCGCGCCGTTGACGCGCGGGATGTAGCCGTGGTGATCCGCGCCCCACACGTTGATGACGCGGTCGAAACCGCGCTCGAACTTGTTGAGGTGATAGGCGATATCGGAGGCGAAATAGGTGTACAGGCCGTTGTCGCGCTGCACCACACGGTCTTTTTCATCGCCAAACTCGGTGGAGCGGAACCACCATGCACCGTCCTGCTGATACAGATGATTGCCGGCTTTGAGCGTTTCCACGACGCGCGCCACCAAGCCATTGTCGAACAGCGATTGCTCGGAAAACCATTCGTCGAAATGCACGCCGAATTCGGCCAAATCGTTGCGGCAATCGCCCAGTTGCTCGGTCAGCGCGTGGTTATGGATATAAGCGTAATCCTCACCCAGCAAGCGCTTGGCGTTGGCGATCAGCGCGTCCAGATGCGCGTCGGCATCTTCCGTGGCGGGCGGGGTATCCCGCATGACTTCGGCGGCGGTGCGCACGTAGCGCGCGCCATGCGCAGCACTGATTTGCTGCGCCATGTCGCGCACATAGCCGCCCTGATAGACGTTGCCCGGAAACGCCAGCTGCACGCCATGCAGCTCCAGATAGCGCAGCCAGGTGGACAGCGCGAGAATGTCCATCTGCCGCCCGGCATCGTTCACATAGTATTCGCGCGATACCTTGTAGCCCGCCGCCTCCAGCACATTCGCCAGGCTCGCGCCATACGCCGCGCCACGCCCGTGCCCGACATGCAGCGGGCCGGTCGGGTTGGCCGAGACAAATTCCACCTGCACCTTGCGTCCCGCACCCAGCGTGCTGTGCCCATAGTCGTTGGCTGCCTGTAATATTGCTTTGACTGCCATTTGCTTGGCAGCAGCAGTAATGAATACATTGATGAATCCTGCGCCCGCGATTTCAACTTTTTCCACTACTTCCGAGTGCGGCAAAGCCGCGATCAACGCCTGTGCGATGTCGCGTGGCGATTTACGCAGCGGCTTGGCCAGTTGCATTGCCAGATTGCAGGCATAATCACCATGCAAAGCCTGCCTGGAGCGCTCGATAAACGCTCCTGCAAGCGGCGCGATGCCGCTTTGTCCATCAAGAACAGTGCTCATGGACTGCGAAAATAGTTCATGCAGGTGTGCTTGGAAATTCAACGTAACGGACATGGCGCAACACTTTCAAGAAAGGCGCGAATTATAGCATCACGAAGTATTGTGGGGGTTTACGCGCTTCCACGCCGCTTGAAAACTCGCTGAAATGATATAAGGAGCGGCGGGTAGCTTTCCGTATTACCTCATCTGTGGCATTCTTCGCTTTTATGAAGTGTGAGTAACGATAATTTGCGACTCTCTTGTGGAATGCAATCAAGAGGGCGACCGGGGGATGGCAGTAATGAAATGTGTGGATGATTTCCGCCTGCGCTTTGGCAAGCGCGAGCTGGTGCCGATTATGATCGGCGGAATGGGGGTGGACATTTCCACCGCCGAACTGGCTCTGGAAGCTGCGCGGCTGGGCGGGGTCGGGCATATTTCCGACGCGATGCTGCCGACCGTGACGGACCGCCACTACAAGACGAAATTCGTCAGCACCAAGCTCAAACAATACAAGCTCAACGTCCATCAAGCCGACAAGTCCATCGTGCAATTCGATTTGGCGCAAGTCGCCGAAGCGACGCGCCTTCACGTGAGCAAAACTATGGATGCCAAGCGCGGCGACGGCATGGTTTTCATCAATTGCATGGAAAAGCTCACCATGAATTCGCCGCGCGAAACGCTGCGCACGCGCCTGCGCGGCGCGCTGGATGCGGGTATCGACGGCATCACGCTGGCGGCTGGCCTGCACTTGGGCTCTTTCGCGCTGATGGAAGACCACCCGCGCTTCCGCGATGCACAACTGGGCATTATCGTTTCCTCGTTGCGCGCCCTGCAGTTGTTCTTGCGCAAAAATGCCAAACTGGCTCGGCTGCCCGACTTCATCGTGGTGGAAGGGCCGCTGGCAGGCGGACATCTGGGATTTGGACTGGATTGGGCGCAATACGATTTGCGCACTATCATTGCCGAAATTCAGCAATATCTCAAAACTGAACAACTGGATATTCCGGTGATACCGGCTGGCGGCATTTTTACCGGCAGCGATGCGGTGAGCTTCCTGGAAACCGGCTCGGCGGCGGTGCAGGTGGCGACGCGCTTTACCGTCGCCCAAGAGTGCGGCATCCCGGAAAATGTGCGGCAGGAATACTTCAAGGCCAGCGAGGAAGATATTGAGGTCAACATGCTGTCGCCAACCGGCTACCCGATGCGCATGCTGAAGAACTGCCCCGCAATCGGCTCCGGCATCCGCCCCAACTGTGAGGCGTTCGGCTACATCCTCGATACCAACGGCAACTGCTCGTATATCGATGCTTACAACCGCGAGCGTGCCCTGCACCCCGAGGCCAGAAAAATTTCTGTCAAAGACAAGATTTGCCTGTGTACCCACATGCGCAACTACGATTGCTGGACTTGCGGCCATTACACCTACCGCCTTAAGGACACGACCCATCGCAATGCCGACGGCTCATACCAGACGCTGGCAGCAGAGCATATTTTCCGCGATTATCAGTTCAGTACCGGCAACAAGATATCGCTCCCCGTGCAAAAATAATTCCTCGTCTGCCCTTGAAATAGGGCAGCTCAGACGCAATGTTGGCACTCGCAGGTCAGGAGTGCTAAACTCCGCCTTCGCATTTTTTCAACCCATTGTTTCAGGAGAAAGAGCATGAAAATTCGTCCTTTACACGACCGTGTAATCGTCAAGCGTATGGAAGAAGAGCGTAAAACCGCTTCCGGCATCGTGATTCCAGATGCTGCCGCCGAAAAACCCGATCAAGGCGAAATCGTCGCCGTGGGCAACGGCAAGATTGGCGATGACGGCAAAGTGCGTCCAATGAATGTCAAGGTTGGCGACCGCATTTTGTTCGGAAAATATTCCGGTCAAGCCTTCAAGATGGATGGTCAGGAACTGCTGACCATGCGTGAAGACGACATCATCGGCGTAGTTGAAGCTTAATTACCGGCAAACTGAGGAGAAATAAACATGGCAGCAAAAGACGTAAAATTCCATGACGCCGCACGCAACAGGATGGTTGTAGGTGTCAATATTCTGGCCGATGCGGTCAAGGTTACTCTGGGCCCGAAAGGCCGTAATGTAGTGCTGGATCGCTCCTATGGCGCGCCAACTATCACTAAAGATGGCGTATCTGTCGCCAAAGAGATCGAATTGAAGGATAAATTCGAAAATATGGGCGCGCAGATGGTCAAGGAAGTCGCTTCCAAGACTTCCGATGTGGCCGGCGATGGCACCACCACCGCGACTGTGCTGGCGCAATCCATTGTTCAGGAAGGCATGAAATTTGTCGCCGCCGGCATGAATCCGATGGATCTGAAGCGCGGTATCGACAAGGCGGTAACTGCCACAGTGGAAGAGCTGAAAAAACTCTCCAAGCCTTGCACCACCAGCAAGGAAATCGCCCAGGTCGGCTCCATTTCCGCCAATTCAGACGCCAACATCGGCAAAATCATCGCCGATGCGATGGACAAAGTCGGCAAGGAAGGCGTGATCACCGTTGAAGACGGCAAGTCGCTCGACAACGAACTCGAAGTGGTCGAAGGCATGCAGTTCGACCGCGGCTACCTGTCGCCGTACTTCATCAACAACCCGGACAAGCAAAATGCCGTGATGGATAACCCTTTCATCCTGCTGCACGACAAGAAGGTATCCAATATCCGCGACCTGCTGCCCGTGCTGGAACAAGTCGCCAAGGCAGGCCGTCCGCTGCTGATCATCGCCGAGGACGTGGACGGCGAAGCACTGGCCACCCTGGTGGTGAACAACATTCGCGGCATCCTGAAGACTGTCGCCGTCAAGGCTCCCGGCTTCGGCGACCGCCGCAAGGCGATGCTTGAAGACATCGCCATCCTGACCGGCGGCACGGTAATCGCCGAAGAAGTGGGCTTGTCGCTGGAGAAGGCCACGCTGGCCGATCTGGGCCAAGCCAAGCGCGTTGAAGTGGGCAAGGAAGACACCATCATCATCGACGGCGCAGGCAAGGAAGATGCCATCAAGGGGCGCATCGGACAAATCAACAAGCAAGCCGAGGAATCCACCAGCGATTACGACAAGGAAAAATTGCAAGAGCGTAAAGCCAAGCTGGCTGGCGGCGTTGCGGTGATTAAAGTCGGCGCGGCAACCGAAGTGGAAATGAAAGAGAAAAAAGCACGCATCGAAGATGCGCTGCATGCCACCCGTGCTGCCTGGGAAGAAGGCATTGTTCCCGGCGGCGGCGTAGCACTGTTGCGCGCCAAGGTGGCGGTGGCTGGCCTGAAGGGCGACAACCATGACCAGGATGCGGGCATCACCATCGTGTTGCGCGCGCTGGAATCGCCTCTGCGCGCCATCGTCGCCAATGCCGGTGACGAACCCTCCGTGGTAGTCAACAAAGTGCTGGAAGGCAAGGCAAGCTTCGGCTACAACGCCGCAACCAGCGAGTATGGCGACATGCTGGCGATGGGTGTAGTTGATCCGACCAAGGTGACGCGCGTTGCATTGCAAAATGCCGCCTCCATCGCGGGTTTGATGCTGACCACCGCGTGCATGGTGGCCGAATTGCCGGAAGATAAGCCTGCATCGGGTGGTATGGGCGGCGGCATGGGTGGCATGGGCGGTATGGAAGGCATGATGTAATTGCCATTTGTTCTCCACTGTATTCCCACAAACCCCGCTGAAGCGGGGTTTGTCATTTTGCGCGTTACCGGTATAATGCGTGGCTTCCGCACTTGGCTGTTTTACTCGGCTAAGGGAATATGCATTAAAAAATGGCCTGGTAGCTCAGTCGGTAGAGCAGAGGATTGAAAATCCTTGTGTCGGTGGTTCGATTCCGCCCCGGGCCACCAATATTTAAGGTCAACCGTTCTCGGTTGGCCTTTTTACTTTCTAGCGTTTCCCCAAACAGCGCGGGCTTTACCGCCATTCTGCGTGTGCTACGTGGGGCACGACACACCCTGTATTGCGTGTAGAATTACCCCTGTTCGATTCTTTTCTGCTCTGTGTTCTGTATAAATAGTGGAGAACACCTTACAACTGGCACACGCAGAACGCCCTTTCAGGCAATGAGTTATACGTGTACCGAGAAGATGAGTTTTGCTGGTAGAGTGGTGGGCAGCCCATAAGATTTCGGTTGCCCACACTTGCTAATTCCCAAGTCGCGCCTTCTAAAGGTTGGGATGAATTTGAGAATATCGTTTGTTCTGCGGCAAAAATCCGCTGGCAGAACCTCTGTGAAGCTCTAAAGCCTTGATGCCGGTTTGGACATACCGTGGCACACCCGTTCCGATGCATCGGCAGATGTTGACATCTACCGATGTTATGGAACAATATGCCCGATATGGACAACGTTGCCGAGAGGCTGATCAATCTGACGCGATCCCAAGGGCTGATCCGCCCGTGTGATCTAATACCGATGGGAATCTCCCGTGTTTCCCTGACCCGTGCCGTCCGCCGTGGGCAGCTTGAACGCGTCGGCAGGGGGCTCTACGGGCTGCCCGGCCGCGAGGTCTCGGCCCATGGGTCACTGGCAGAGGTAGCGCGCCGAGTGCCAAAGGGCGTCGTTTGCCTGCTCTCTGCACTGCGCTTCCATGGCCTGACCACCCAAGCCCCCTTCGAGGTGTGGCTGGCCATTGAGAATAAATCCCTTGCACCGAAGCTCGACTACCCGCCGCTACGCATCGTTCGTTTCTCTGGCGCTGCACTCACCGAGGGAGTCGAGGAGCATGTCGTGGATGGCGTGACCGTTCGCGTCACCGGTGTTGCCAAGACCGTTGCCGACTGCTTCAAATACCGTAACAAGATCGGACTTGATGTCGCCATGGAAGCGCTGCGCGAGGCTTGGCACGAGAAGCGAATGACCAGTGACGACATCTGGCGCTATGCCAAGGTATGCCGTGTGGCCAACGTAATGCGCCCCTATCTGGAGAGCCTGGTATGAACACACGCAACATCGGCGCCTCCGTTCGGGATCGTCTGCTCAACAAAGCACGTGCCGAGAAATTGGATTACAACTTGCTGCTCACCCGCTATGCCTTGGAGCGCATGCTCTACCGTTTGAGCATCTCGGATCAGCGTGACCAGTTCCTGCTCAAGGGAGCACTGCTGTTCGATCTGTGGTTCGACGTGCCTCATCGCCCGACCCATGATGCCGACTTCCTCGGTTTCGGCTCAGCTGACATTCCTCACTTGGAAGAGATTTTTCGAAGCATCAGTCGCATTGATGCCGAAGATGGCATCGTGTTTCAACCAGATTCGGTAAAAGCTGCCGAGATCCGCAAAGATGCCAACTACGCTGGTGTCCGAGTCACACTGATGGGTTTGCTGGATAGCGCCCGCTGCCCCGTGCAGATTGATGTCGGTTTCGGCGATGCGGTCGTGCCCGGCCCAGAGGATGTGTGCTACCCAATCATTTTGTCCGGCATGCCCGAACCGCAAATACGCGCCTATCCCCGCTACACCGTCGTCACCGAAAAGCTGGAGGCGCTGACATCACTGGGTATGTTGAACAGTCGGATGAAAGATTTTTTCGATCTCTGGGTGCTGGCGAAGCATTCTGATTTCGATGGTGCGGTGTTAACACGAGCGGTCGCGGCCACGTTCGAGCGTCGGCAAACTGCTATTCCGCAAGGACTACCGATCGGCTTGAGTGACGAATTTATCAACGACGCCCAGAAGGAAAAGCAGTGGCAGGCTTTCCTGCGCAAGAATGCTCTGGACCCGATGCCACTCGCAGTGGTGATTGCTGATCTGCGAGAATTTTTGATGCCGGTGCTATCGTCAATTTCGGCGGGCGTTAGTTACGACAGGACTTGGCGGATTGAAGCGGGGTGGCAGTAATATTAGACCGCATGACGTCGATTAATCGCCGATTGCGCAATTACTCCCCCGAGTTTGCTCACACAATATTTGCCTGAGCCGATTTATGTCTTCTCTCTGCATCGGCACTTGCTGACTCAACCAGTCCCTGAAGTTTGGTTTTTGAATCCGCCGTTGCTTAAACATGGCTGCCCATCATTTTGATGCGATTGCCCTGGTTGCCGCTCACGCGCTACCCATTGCGCGGACTTCCCCTGTATAACGAAAACGGATTTAGAGGTAGGTGGTGTCTGCGCCACCAAATAAAATAAGGCTTGCAGAGATACAGGCCTTTTTGTTTTCTGGGGTATTACGCTTCATGTCACCATTATGTCGCTGCATTCAATGCGGCTCCCTTCCTACTGAGGGGCTGGAAATGGTCGACCTTACAAAGGCCAAGTTTCACGGGAAATGGAACTGCTCAATGGCCGCGAACTGTCTAGGTTAATTGTAGACAACTCCTAAGCCAGCAGGCGCGTGCGCAGTTTATCGAACAGACGCGCCGGCAGCAGGGCGCGCAAATCCAGCGGCGGCAATTCCAGCGCATCCAGCGTATTTTTTACCAGCAGCCCCAGTTCGGTATCGCCTTCCATCAGCAGCCTGCGGCTGAAAAACAGCGTGTCCGGGTCTTCTTTGCGCAACGCCAGCAGGATGAAATCCTGGGCGCTGGCACTGATGGTCAGGTCGGGGCGTGCGGCCGCATGGCGCGCAATCAGACCCTTCGGTCCGAGGGTGAAGTGAAAGACAATGCCTGCGTCCTTGACGCGGATGCAGATATGCTTGCCGTGCAAGGGTTGCCAGACTTCATCGCGCAGTTTGTTGCCCAGCGCCAGATTAATGGCCCGCGTAAAGATCAGCGAGTGGGGATAGCGCGGCAACAGTGAAATCAGGGTGCCGACGGGCTGCGGGATCAAGAAAAGTTTCATGGCGGTCATCTCATTCGGTGGTGGCTAACGTGTTGCTGCGGATGAAATCGAGGCCGGGCTTGCCGTGCCAATAGCCGTTGCAGGATGCCGCAGGCATCAGTCCTTCGATTTGCGCCAAGGCTTGCGCGGGTGTCAGGCGCTGCTCCATGCATTCGCGGAACAGGCGCACTATCTCGCCGCTATGCTGCGCCTGCGGGCTGAGGCGCACCACATCGACGCCCGCGTCCTGCAGGGTGTCCAGCTCTCCGATCAAATTATATACCAGCGCCGACTGGGTCTGGATGCCGTTCAGGTTGAGGAAGGGTTGGCCTTCGCGGGTTTTCAGGGTGAGGCCGTCCGCGTAATCGAGGCATTTGAACTGGCAATCATCTTTTTGCAGGTTATGGTGGCGCGCGGTGAAGCAGCGTGCCGAAAAAGCCAGCGGCAAACGCCCGTAAGCGAACACTTCGGTTTTTGGTTTAGATTGGCGCTCGCGCAGAATCGATACCAGCGCCTCGCGCGACATTTCCACCGGGATTACCCAGCGGCTTGCACCCAGTCCGGCGATCAGATCGAGGGTTTGCGGGTTGTAAATGTTCAGCGTCGAGCCCGCCACGAACGGCATCTTGTTGGCCAGCAGCCGCACCGCGCCCATGTCATTGGCCTCCACGCGGAAATTTCCGTTGTCGGCGATCTTGCGCAGCGTCTTGACATCGTATTCCGATTCGATCAACGTCTGTGTCGAAATCACCACTTCCTTGCCGGCGGCGGCAAGCCGTTCCGCCATGTCCAGATAGTCCTGCAGACGCAGCAGATGGCGGCGCGAACAGACCGTTTCGCCGAGATAGATGATATCCACCGGCGCGTCGGCCATTTTCTCGTAGAAACCGAGCAGGGTGTCGCGATCCCAATAGTAGAGGACGGGTCCGAGAGCTAATTTCATATCTTATTTCCAGGGGCGATAGTAAGCGCCCAGCGTCTGTTGCTGCCCTTCCGACACCTTGCCGAGTTCCGTCATCCACGCCGGTTTGACGGCGAATGCGGCGGCATCGCGCAGGCAGTTGTCGATGGCCTGGCGCCATACCTTGGTGACTTGCTCGACATAGGCGGGGCTGCGCTGGCGCCCCTCGATTTTGATCGCGGCGATGCCCATGCGCATCAATTCCGGCAGCAGCTCCAGGGTGTTGAGGCTGGTGGGTTCCTCGATCGCGTAATAGGTTTCGCCCTCCACGTCGAAGCGCCCCTTGCACAGAGTCGGATAACCGGCGTTCTCGCCGGTTGCGTAGCGGTCGATGAGAATGCCGTTCAAGCGCGATTCCAGCCCCTTGGGCGTGTCTTCCCAGCGCACCGCCTTGGGCGGCGAACACACGCCGCGCGTGTTCGGCGAATCGCCGGTAGCGTAGGAGGATAGCGCGCAGCGCCCTTCCACCATCACGCACAAGCCGCCGAAACCGAACAGCTCGATTTCCACCGGAGTGCTGGCCATCAACTGCTCGACCTGCGCCAGCGCCAGCACGCGCGGCACCACGGCGCGCCGGATACCGAACATTTCATGGTAGAAATTGATCGCCTCGTAGTTGGTGGCCGAGCCTTGCACCGAAAGATGCAGGCGCAGGTCGGGATGGGTTTTCACGGCATACTGCATCAGGCCAGGGTCGGCGAGAATCACCGCATCCATGCCCAGTTCGGCGGCGTTGTCGATGGCTTTCGTCCAGCGCTGCCAGCCGTCGGCCTGCGGATAAGTGTTCAGCGCCAGCAGTACCTTTTTGCCTTTGGCATGGGCGTAGCGCACCCCTTCCTTGGCGTTGTCGACGCTGAAGTTCAGGCCGGTAAAATTGCGCGCGTTGGTGTCGTCGCGGAACCCCATATAGACGCAATCCGCGCCGTTATCGATCGCCGTTTTCAGCGCCGGCAGGCTGCCCGCCGGGCACACCAGTTCTAGCTTGTCAGGCCGCATTGAGTATTTTCTCCTTGGTAACTTCTGCAACCGCCGAGGGAACAGAGGCATTGCAGGATGCGCGGATTACAGGAATCGCAGGGTATGCAGATACCGGCGATTCCGCACGCCGTTGTAAAAACTGTGCGCCCGCTTCAGTGGGCAGCAGATCGCGAGCATTTGGCGCAACCCCGCCATGCGCCGACACCCGTATTTTTTCGGACAATCCCGCAACCCAGGGCGTTCCGGCCAAGCATCCCTGGCGATGGCCACGCCTGACCAGTTCCCGTTCGATGCCGTTGAGCACGTTCCATTTCTGCGAGCACCACTCCGGCGCGAGCAGGATGTCCCTGGAGGCGGTGCCGGTCACGCGGTGGAACATGATATGTTCCGGCGTGCGTTCGATCAGGTCGCAGGCGTGGCGGATATATTCCTCGCGCGTCAAGGGCAGATATTCGCCGCGCCGCCACTGATTGGCCAGCACGGTGTGCTTCACCACATGCAGCGGGTGCAGCTTGAGCCCGTCCACGCCGATGTCGAGCACGATGTCGAGGCTGGCCTGGTAATGCGACTCATCCTCTCCGGGCATGCCAAGGATCAGATGGGTACACAAGGGAATGCCGCGCCGCCGCGCTTCGACGGCCACGTCCCGGTATTCCTTCAAGCCGTGGCCGCGGTTGACCCGGCGCAGGGTTTCGTCGAAGGCCGATTGCAGGCCGAGCTCCAGCCACACGATGCGGCCTTCATCGCGGTAACCGGCGAGCAGGTCGAGCACTGCACCGGACACGCAATCCGGGCGAGTGCCGACGGAAAGACCGACGATATCATGCTGGGTCATGGCCTGGCGATACAGCGCATCCAGCTCCGCCACATCCGCATAGGTGTTGGTGTAGGCCTGGAAGTAGGCAAGGTATTTCTTCGCCCGCGTGCGTTTGGTGATGGCGTGCCGCCCGCTGTCCAGCTGCGCTTCCAGCGTCTTGGGCTCCGGCCCATTCGGGTTGAACGAACTGTTATTGCAGAACGTGCAACCGCCGATGCCTTTCGCGCCGTCCCGGTTGGGGCAGGTGAAGCCGGCGTCGAGGGCGATCTTGTGGATCCTTTGTCCATGCCGTTCAAGCAGGTATTGGCCAAAGGTGAGGATATGGTCGGAGAGTGCCATGATTTATGGTCGTGAGACTAGCATTTCCCTCCGGCTTGTTCAACCGGTACGGGTATATGGTTATTCCGCGCGTGGCTCGTCCACCGGCTTGATTATGAAACGGATGATTTGCTATCGTTGCAGTTCGGTCGGCCTATCCCGAGCCAGCCGAAGACCCGGAATGCGGAGTTTTGTCGCGCTACCAAGCGCAATAAATGGGGCATAATGCGCACGCATTTTATGCCGACTACACGTTTATTGGGACCAAGAACATGAGAGCTTATCTGTTTTGCATCGCGCTGTCGCTGTGTGGGTTGCACGCTACCGCGCAGGCGGAGGTGTTCGAACGCACGCTGAAAAACGGGCTAAAAGTTATCGTCAAGGAAGACCACCGTGCGCCGGTGGTGGTGCAGCAAATCTGGTACAAGGCGGGCAGCATGGACGAGCGCACCGGCGTGACCGGCATCGCGCATGTGCTGGAGCACCTGATGTTCAAGGGTACGCAAACGGTACCGGCGGGCGAGTTTTCCAAGCGCATCGCGGCGGCAGGCGGGCGCGAAAACGCCTTTACCAGCTACGATTACACCGCCTATTTCCAGCAGTTGCACAAGTCGAAATTGCCGCTGGCGATGCGGCTGGAAGCCGACCGGATGCGCAACCTGAATCTCACCGCCGCCGATTTCGCCAGTGAAATCAAGGTGGTCATGGAAGAGCGCCGTTTGCGTACCGACGATGCTGCGCATGCGCTGTTGTACGAAAAAATGATGGCGACGGTTTTTCAGCAACATCCCTACCAGCATCCGATCATCGGCTGGATGAGCGACCTGGAGTCGCTCACGGTGGCCGATGCCCAGGCATGGTACGAGCGCTGGTATGCGCCGAATAATGCCACGCTGGTCATCGCCGGCGACGTCAAAGCAAGCGAAGTCTTCGCTCTGGCGCAGCGCCATTATGGGGCAATTCCACGGCGCGCCATGCCGCCGCCGCGCGTGTTTGTCGAGTCCAAACAGCTCGGCATCAAGCGCATAGCGGTCAAAGCCCCCGCCGAACTGCCGCATTTGGTGATGAGTTACCGCGCGCCCACATTACAAGACCCCGCACAGGACTGGAAGCCCTATGCCTTGCAGATTCTCGCCGGCGTGCTGGACGGCAACGAATCGGCGCGCCTCAACAAGCACATGGTGCGCGAGCAGCAAATCGCCAGCGGCGCGGGTGCGGGCTACGACGCCACCTCGCGCGGGCCAAACCTGTTCACCCTCGAAGCCACGCCCAGCGAAGGCAAGACCGTGGCCGATGTCGAGACCGCGTTGCGCGGGGAAATCGCGCTGCTGGTCAATGACGGCGTGAGCGGGGAAGAGCTGCAGCGCGTCAAGGCGCAGGTCACGGCGGGCGAAGTGTACAAACTCGACTCGCTGTTTTACCAGGCGATGCAGATCGGCCAGATGGAGAGCATCGGGCTCGGTCATCGCGCCTTGCGGGTGATGCTGGAAAAAATCCAGGCGGTGACGGCGGAGCAGGTGCGTCAGGTTGCGGAGGAAATTTTTCAGGACGATAGCCTGACCGTGGCGGTACTCGATCCGCAGCCGCTTTCCGGAAAACCGAAAGCGCCACAAGGAGCAACCCATGCGCATTAAATCCATTCTTCTCGCGGCATGGTGCTGCGTTGCGACAGCGGCGGTTGCCGCCCCGAACATCCAGCACTGGCAAAGCGCCAGCGGCGCGAAGGTGCTGTTCGTGGAAAACCACGACATCCCGATGCTGGACGTGTCGGTGGGCATTCCGGCGGGCAGCAGTTTCGATGCGGCGGATAAGTCTGGCGTGGCGAGCCTGACCCATCACCTGCTGGATCTGGGTGCGGAAGGGCTGAATGAAGACGATATTTCGCGCGGCATGGCGGACATCGGCGCACAGTTCAGCGGCGGTTTCGACCAGGATCGCGCCAGCCTGTCATTGCGCACTTTGAGCAGCAAGGCAGAGCGCGACAAGGCGCTGGACATCATGGCACGCGTGCTGCAAAAGCCCTTGTTCCCCGAGGCGATTCTGGCGCGCGAAAAAGCGCGGGTGATCGCCGCGCTGAAAGAGGCCGAGACCAAGCCGGAAAGCATTGCCGATAAGGCGTTCCAGAAGGCGGTGTATGGCGCGCACCCTTATGCGCTGCCGGTTTCCGGCGAAATTGTCAGCGTGGAAAAAATCAGCACAGAGGATTTGCGCGCTTTCTATGCCGCGCACTACCGGGCCGGTGCCGCAGTGGTCGCCCTGATGGGCGACATCTCGCGCGCGCAGGCCGAAGCCATCGCAGAACAGTTGACGACGCAACTGCCGGCAGGCGCCGCACCCGCCGCGTTGCCAGAGGTGACGCTGCGCATCCCCGCCAGCGAACAGCGCATCGCCCATCCCGCCAGCCAGAGCCACATCCTGGTCGGCGCGCCGGGTATGGCGCGCAGCGATCCGGACTATTTCACGCTGTATATCGGCAACCATATCCTCGGCGGCGGCGGTTTCGTGTCGCGCCTGATGCACGAAGTGCGCGAAAAACGCGGCCTGGCTTACAGCGTCTACAGCTACTTCATGCCGTCGAAACGGCCGGGCGTCTTCCAGATTGGCTTACAAACCAAGAAAGAGCAAGCCGACGGGGCACTGCAACTGGTACGCGACACGCTGGCGGAATATATCGCCAAAGGTCCGACCGAGAAGGAACTGACCGCCGCGAAGCAGAACATCGTCGGCGGCTTCCCGCTGCGCATCGACAGCAACCGCAAAATACTCGATTACCTGGGCATCATCGGCTTCTATGGTTTGCCGCTGACTTACCTGGACGATTTCACGCGCAAGATCGAGCAGGTGACGGTCGCGCAAGTCCGTGACGCCTTCAAGCGCCGCATCGACCCACAGGCGATGGCGACGGTGATCGTGGGAGCGCCACAAGAGGCTACAGAAAAACCGTCAAAAGAGGCGGCAAAATAAACAAGGTACGCATCATCGGCGGCACATACCGCAGCCGCATTATCAGCTTTCCCGATGCCTCAGGCCTGCGCCCCACCCCCGATCGCGTGCGCGAGACGCTGTTCAACTGGCTGGGGCAGACGCTGTATGGCCGCATCTGCCTGGATTTGTTCGCCGGCAGCGGCGCGCTGGGCTTCGAGGCGGCTTCGCGCGGCGCGGAACAGGTGGTGATGGTGGAGAATAATCCCGCAGTTTTTCGCGCCTTGCAGGACAATATCGCAAAATTGGCCTGCGCTACCGTTTTCGCATCCCGCCAAGATGGGTTAGAATTCGCCTGCCGCGATGCGCATCGGTACGACGTGATTTTTCTGGACCCGCCGTTTGATAGCGATTATCTGCCCAAGCTGCTGGAAATCCTGCCGCAACGCCTGAATGAAAACGGCATGGTATATGTCGAATCGGGTGCTGCGTTTGAATTCGAGCCACCTTGGCGGACAATCAAATCTGGCAAGGCGGGGCAGGTACACTATCAATTGTTGGGTATAGTTAAGTGATAAAAGTTGTCTATCCCGGGACTTTTGATCCTATCACGCGCGGCCATGAAGACGTGGTGCGCCGCGCCGCCGGGCTGTTCGATGAAGTCGTCGTGGCGGTGGCGGAAAGCCGCACGCAAACCCTGTTCACGCTGGAAGCTCGGGTGGACATGGCGCGTGAAGTGTTTACGGATTTCACCAACGTGCGCGTGGAAGGCTTCAACGGCTTGCTGATGAACTTCGTGCAGGCGCAGGGCGCACGCGTGGTGTTGCGCGGATTGCGTGCGGTGTCGGATTTCGAATACGAGTTTCAATTGGCCGGGATGAACCGCAATCTGTATCCCGAAATGGAAACGCTATTCCTGACTCCGGCGGAACAATATACCTTCATCTCGGCCACCATGGTGCGCGAGGTGGCACGCTTCGGCGGCGATGTCAGCAAGTTCGTTTCACCCTTGGTGGCGGCAAGGTTGCAGCAGCAGAAAAACTAAATCGATTTAACCCAGGAGAAAAAGCATGGCACTGATAATTACCGACGAATGTATCAACTGCGACGTGTGCGAGCCGGAATGCCCGAACGACGCGATCTCGCAAGGCGATGAAATTTACGTCATCGACCCGAGCAAATGCACTGAATGCGTGGGCCACTACGACACCCCGCAATGCGTGGAAGTGTGCCCGGTGGATTGCATTCCCAAAGACCCGGCCCATGTGGAAAGCAAGGAGCAGTTGCAGGCCAAATATGAAAAGCTGACAGCCGCCAAGGGCTGAGTTCAACCAGAATTGTTGCGGGGGCGCGATTCATCGCGCCCCCGCAATATTTTGCTCCCTCCCTATTTCATTGCCAGGCACGGCACTGCATGACGCTGCTGTCCGTGTTCACCGCCGGCAATGCGCTACTTTCCTTCGGCTTCGTTAATTTTCTTCTGCGTTTCCTCGTTAGACTGTTGCAGTGTTTGATCCACACCCCTGGCCTTTTCCAGCACTTCGCGCTGCGGCTCGGCGATCTTCGGCGCGTCAATCTTAGGCGCTGGCGCGGATGAGCCGTCGCACGCGCCCAGCAACAAAACGATGGCAAGCAAAACGATTTTCATATTTTTCTCCCGCACGGTAGATAACAGGCCGGATGATACCGCATTACCTTCTGCATCTCCGCCATGTGCTTTTCAAGCGCCTATTTCAGCAGCCTCCTGAAGATCGCGGGTGTCGAAGCCCTCGGTGAAACCGTTGTAAACTTCCTCAAGCAAGCACCGCGCTTCCTCTCCCCGGCCTTGCTGCCACCACAACCGGGCCATGCTTATCGCCGCCCGCAGTTGCAGAGATTTCGCCTGTTGCTTGCGGCTGACGGCAAGCGCCTGATCGAAACAAGATTCGGCCTGCGCCGCGTTGGACGGCGAAAGGGCCAGCAGGCATTCACCCTTGAGGCGGTGCAATTCGGCGGCAAAATGGTTGTCGTCGGTTTTTTCCGCATCAGCCTGCGCTTCGGCAATCAGGTCGAGCGCCTCGTGATACCTGCTCAAATGCATATATGCTTCAATCAGAGGTGACATAAATACCACCGATATGCCACATAATGCCGCTCTCATCCCGGCGATGCTCGCCTTGATTTCGGATATCCCCTCTTCCTGCCCCAGCATGACCCGCGCCCAGCCATGCGTCATTTCACCGCAAGCCAGCCAAAGAAGAAAGCCCTGTTGCCTGGAGATGACGATAGCCTCCGCGGACAGGGATAAGGCTTGCTCGGGCTTGTTCAACCAGCGATGCAATACGGCAGCGAAGCTGAGTGCCTGCGCCAGGGTATGGGGGTGTGCCAACTCTCGCGCCTGTTTGAGCATCCGCCCGCAAATCTGTTGGGCCCGATCCGGAAAGCCCAGAAAATAAAGCGCAAACAACGCATAGCCCGCGCTGAAGGCGGACAGGTCCGAGCCGTAATGCTCCAGCAGCGTCTGACGATGATCGGGATGATAAAGCGCGATAGCCTGTTCGCTGTGTACACGCGAGGATTCGAACTCGCCCAGCCAGAAAAATGCATTGGTTGCGAGATGGTGTGCCGCCTGTTTTTTGATGGGATCATCATGCGCCATACCCAGCAACTGCATCGCGGCTTCTGGCATACCACGGGAACCGGTTGTCGCAATGGTGTTAATCAACAGCGCCCATTTCGCCTGGAACAATTCCGCGCCATCGCCCATCAGCCCGCCCAACACGGAAATGCGCGCATTGGCCTGCGCGACTTCCGCTGAGCCGTAGCCTTTTGCGGCATACAGTGCCGGGCAGAGGCTGACCAATATGTTGAATTCAGTCCGGTCTCTTTGCTGATCTGCGGGCAAAGTCGTCAACAGTTGCAGGCCAGCACTGAAATGTTCTATCGCTTCGAGGTTGGCCGAATTCAGCGCGGCACGCTGCCCGGCCTTGATCCAGTATTCGATCGACTGCCGCGTTTCACCGGCAGAGGACCAGTGCTGCGCCAGGAGTTCCGGCCGGGTCGCGGCGATATCGGAGAAATCGCTTTGCATGGTTTGTGCGATGCGCAGGTGTGCGGCTTGGCGGGCAGATCGGGTTTGGGATTGATAGGCGGCTTCCTGAATCAGGGCATGCTTGAATTGGTGGACTGTTTTGCTGATCTTCAATACCAATCCGGCGTCCCGCAATACGCTCAGGTTATGCGCCAGCGTGGCGGAGTCGCAGGGGGAAATCTTGCGCAACAAATCCAGATCGAATTCGCGCCCGAGGGTGGCGGCAAGTTGCGCCGTGTATTTCGCATCGCCCATTTTATCCATGCGCGCGGCCAGCAGGTCGTGCAGCGTGGCCGGAATACTTGCCTGATTGTCCAACGTCGCAATTTTCGCCATCTCCTCGACAAACAGCGGTATGCCATCGGCGCGTTGCACGATGTGGCGCAGGGTCGCTTCCGAAACATCCTTGCTGATGGACGCGATCATTTGCGCCGCCTCATTTTCAACCAGGGGAGCCAGCGGCAGCGATGACTCCCGGGTTTCATCCCAGGGTGGATCAAACTCGGGGCGTGCCGTGAATAGGGCGAGAATAGTGCCCTTTCCGGTTCGCCCGACAAACAGGCTCAGTAATTCCAGCGTGGACGGATCGACCCAGTGCAAGTCTTCCACGATGAGCAATACCGGTAACTGTGCCGCCATTGCCTGCAACAGTTCGAGAAGGATGGCGATAGTCTGCTCCTTGTGTTTTTGCGGCGAGTACGTGGGCACGTGATAAGGATCAGCCAGAGGCACGGCAAGGAGAGGCGCGAGCAGGGGGACGGCCTCTTGCGCCAACTCCGGGAAATGCGCTTCAAGATACGCCGCCAGTTTGTCAAATTTTGTCTCGGGGGTGTCGTCACGGGCGAAACCGAACAGGTTTTCGAGCATGGCGACAAGCGGATAAAAAGGCGACTGGCTGAATTCCGGAAAACAGCGCAACTCGCGAAGGTTGTGGGGCTTTCCGGTTAGCCGCTGTTTCAGGGTGAGCAGCAAACGCGACTTGCCGATGCCCGCATCACCCTGAACCAGCACCACCTGGCGCGAACCTTGTGCGGCTTTTTTCCACCACGCCATCAGTTTGTTGATTTCGGTTTTGCGTCCGGCCAAAGGGGTGAGTTGGGTTACCGTTTCCAGGCGGCTGTGAGCGCCGCTTTCTCTCAGCACTTTGAAAATTTCCAGAGGCTGCGCGATGCCCGGCAAGGATTGCACGCCGGCGCTGAGGCAATCAAAATATCCGGCCACGAGGCAGTGCGTCTGCCGGCTGATCACCACCTCGCCGGGCGTTGCGCCATGGCGTAACTGGACGGCGAGGCTGGAAGTTTGACCGGAGGTATCGGGCATGGAGGGTTGGCCGCCGGCGATAATCAGTCCGGTGTGGACGCACGCGCGAATTTCCAGGTCGTGGGCCGTTTCGCGTGCAACGGCCAGGGCAGCCTGCACGGCATGGCGGGCGGCGTATTCGTGGGCTTGCGGATAGCCGAAATAAGCCAGCAAGCCGCCGCCATACGACTGCACGATGTGCCCTGAAAATTGCCGGATAATTTCCATGCAGCGCGCTTGTGGGGCGCGCAGCAGCGCCATCGCTTCCTCGGGATCGCCAATCGCGGCGAGGGTCAATTCGCAGTACAGTACGGTCACCTGACGGCGCTCCATGACCAGTGGAGGAAGCGCTATCGCCGGATGTTCGCCCGTTGCGCCGAGAGGTTCCGCCCGCCACTCGCCCTTTCTGATGCTCTCCGCCAAGCCTTGTGTTTCCTTGTTTGGCAACACCCCTATTTCATTTTTCAGCACCCGGAAACATGAGTCATATTGGCCGAGAGCCGCACTATCCTGGCCGTTCAGCGCATAGAGCCGTATTGCCCGGCGATGGCCATTTTCATCCCACGGATCCAGCTCTGCATGGCGCAAGGCGAACGGCAACGCGCGCTGATAATGGCCTGCCTGCTCGTGGCAATTGGATAATCGCTCCAGCAAGGCGAGGGCGCGGCGACGCAGCGCTTCGCGCTGTAGCTGGAGCCAGTCTTCGAAAGCGGGGCAGTCAGGCAGCGAGAATCCGGCCATAAATTCGCCGTGATAGAGTTCCGCCATGTGCTCCATTTGGGCGACACATGGATCGCAGTGGGCAGGGTGGGGGGTAGCTACGCAGGAAGGTGCGGCGGCGGTGAATTCCAGCACGTCGACATAAGCATTCGGCGCAAAACGAATCGTGTGCTTGCTGGCAAAGAACAGGATTTTGCCGGTCGGCGACTCCAGTGCCCGGCGCAAATCCGATAGGGTGCGGCGCAGATTGCCGCGCGCGGTTGCGCGGTCGTTGCCGCCCCACAGCAGCTCGGCCAGGGCTTCGCGGCTGTGATCCTGCTCACGCTCCACCGCCAGGTAGGCGAGCAGCGCGCGCATTTTGTTGTAAGTGATGCCGGCAACGTGGGAATTCTTCAGGCGCGCGTCGAAACCGCCCAACAACCTGAGATCCAGTTCGCAATCAGGAGAGAGTGAGTGCATGAACGATTGGTGAACGATGGCTTTTGTATAATACAAACTATAGTCGATTATCCCAGAAAATTCTCAGCAATCCTCGAGATTCTCTGGGAGATTTTCCGAGAGGTTTTCCGGATCGCGCCGCAAAATTTGGAAACATAACCCGGCTGAGTCTCGCGCCAGCCAATTTTGGGGGGTCATTATCATGGGCTCAGCATGGAGTAATCAGTGGAGCGTCGGGAATGCCATCATCGATTCGGAGCACAGAAATTTGCTGATGAAGCCCATGCTGCAAACCCATGCTTACAGTTTTTACCCGACCACAAGACGAAGCCTGAAGCGCCCCTGGCGACACTAGCCTGGAATAATCGCTTCACTATGCATGCCTGAACATTGGCATTACCCCTTGAAGAAACTTATGAGAATTATTAAGCAGCGGCCATGAATTTCACATCGCTTTTGCTTGGCAGAGTGCAGGAAATTTGCCGGGATATTGACCAGGCCGGCTCGTTGGAAGAGTTATACGAGGGCTTGGTTCAATGCCTAGCCAAGCTCGGCGATGCTCCCGGCCACGGTGCGTCAGCCTTCATGACCCTCGCCCATTACGACGGTGGCGGTCATGTCTTTCAGATTAGCCACGGCACAGGGCGCTACGCCGCAGTCTCCACCGTCGAAGACGAACCGATCCGTGAACATTTGAACAATGCCCTGCGCCAGCGTTTGAACCATTCCAGCCGGGATGCCGTGACTTTCTGTTTCCTGCACCCGGAAAATCTTGCCCTGCTCGTCCATGTCGAACTCGCGCAGGAAATCGCCCCGCAAGCGCGGGAACTGCTCAACTTCATCAATGACAAGGTGGTCAGTGCGATCAAGACACACAGCCTCGCCAAGCAGGCCACGCGCACCGGGCGCGCCATGGTCGTCGCGCTGGCCAGCCTCGCGGAGCACAAAGACCGGGACACCGGCGTTCATATTCTGCGCGTGGCCATCATGACCGATGAGATCGTGCAGGTTCTCGGCGAGCTTGGGCATTACCCGGAGATCATTACGCCGGAGTTCGAGCGCCACATCAGCACCGCCAGCATTCTTCATGACGTGGGCAAGATTGCCATTCCCGAAGACATCCTCAAGAAGCCTGGCCAACTCGATCCGGCAGAGCGCCAGGTTATCGAAACTCATCCCGCGAAAGGTCACAAGGTGTTGGAAAAGGCCAGCCGCATCCTCGATGGCAACAATTATCTGCTCAAACTGTCCTGCGAAATCGCCCTGCATCATCACGAGCGCTACGACGGCGGAGGATACCCGACACGGATCGCCGGACAGGCTATCCCGCTTGCCGCGCGCATTGTCGGACTGGTCGATGTTTTCGATGCTCTCACCTCGGCGAGGCCGTACAAAAAAGCCTGGCCCTTGCAAGAGGCGACCCGTTATATCAGTGACCAGTCAGGAAAACATTTCGACCCGCTGGTCGTCGAAGCTTTTCTCAAAGTAATAGAACACCGGCAAGGCGCAGCCTTGATCGAATGGACAGAAGCGCTGTCGGTCAAGGTGGCTGGCATGGATAACGATCATCGCGTCCTGATCGACCTGATCAATCAACTGGCTGCGGCAGAAAAAATCGGCAACCGGCGCATCGCCGAATCGGTGCTGGACGAGCTGCTCAATTACGCGATTGATCATTTCGAGCGCGAAGAACAATTCTTGCAAAAATTGGGCTACCCCATGCCCGAGCTGTTTGCGCACAAACTTCAACATGCCACGTTTACCGAATCCATCCAGGATATCCGCTGGCAGTATTTGCATGGGTTGCGCCCCACCATCAACCAGGAAGTGCTGCTCTTCCTGCGGGACTGGCTCAGCAAGCACATTTTGGTTGAAGACATGAAGTATGCGGGTATCGTCAACGGGCAATCTTATGAACAAAAACAAGGAGAGCGATAATGGAACTGGTTGAATGGAACGACTCTTTCAGTGTGGGCAACGTGTTGATGGACGCGCATCACCGGATATTTTTTGAAACGATCAAGGAGTTCAGCAAATTCCCAAACAAAAACGATCACGAGGCCATCCGCAAGCGCATCGAGTTTTTGATCGAATATGCCGCCATGCATCTGGGCGCAGAAGAAAGGTTGATGCGCCAGGCCAACTACCCGGATATTGACGAACACAAGGCAACCCATGAAGCCTTTGTTCGCGAGCTGCTGTCTGTTAAAGAATCTTTCGACAAAGATCCCAGCTCGGTTACCGCCGACGCCATCATGAAAATCATGCAGGATTGGCTGGTTCACCATATTGCGGGCAGCGATAAACGCTATATGCCTTATGTGCAGAACATGCAAGGCTTAGCGCATTAACCGCCAAACACAGCGATCAAGCTGAAAAAAATTGCGCACGAAACAGCTACGGCTGGTTATTTGACAAGGAATTTATCATGACAATAGATATTCGGGTTAGGGATCATGCGGCGCGCATCACCATGTCTGGACGTTTTGACTTTGAGGTGCACCGCGATTTCAAAAATGCCTACATGACGCTGCTCGACAAGGGCGCCGTGCGCGAAATCGAAATCGAAATGAGCAAGGTGAATTATTTGGACAGCGCTGCGCTGGGCATGCTGATGCTGCTGCACGACCGCGCAAAAGATGCGCAGAAAAAGGTATCCCTGCTTAACGCATCCAGCGAATCCATGCAGGTAATGGAAATCGCCAACTTCAGCAAGATTTTTACTATCAAAATTGGGGTTTGATTTTAGAGGGCGGCAGCGATAGTGACCGCTTACCAAGTGCAAGCGATTTTGAATTCCCCAGGTCAGAGCAACTTGCTCAGCAAATAGCCGCAACGCCCGCTCCTTGCACGTGGATAAGGGAAGGAGAGGAGTTGCCGCCAGCGGCTTACACAATGATCCGTCCGATTATTTTTTAAGCAGTGCTTGCAGGCCGGCAAAGGGGTTATGTGTCGCCGCTTCCGGTTGGTCGCCATTCACACGGTTGCGCACGGCCTCGTCCAGAAGACGCGAATGTTCGTTATCGTGGCAGTACAGGCAAAGCAACTCCCAATTGCTGCCATCTGCGGGGTTATTGTCGTGATTGTGGTCTTTGTGATGCACCGTCAACTCGCGCAGGCGCACCCCTGAAAACTCACGCCCGCATCGCCCGCATATCCAGGGGAATAATTTGAGCGCCTGCTCGCGGTAACCGGTTTCGCGTAATTCGCGTTGCTGGCGCGCTTCGGCAACAACGCGGTCAAGTCGCGCGTGATTCGGGGTGGTCTGTTTAATCATGGCGTTGTTGCAAAGCAAAGAGCTCCGCTAAGCTTGAACTTTCTGGACTATCCATCAACTCATCTCCACTACTCTGGCCACTTCGCCCTGACACATCGAATATTTGCCAACCAGCAGCAAGTCGCCCGCTTTAGAGGCAGCAGGGCAGTTACGTCATTTCGAGCCAAGCTGGAATGTTTTATATCGTTTAGAATTATATCGGGGTTTCCGTATTAATAAAAAAATAGCGAGGACGATCATGGCGCAAATCAATATGAAATATTCTTACATGGCGAATGCCTTCATAAAAACGTTGGGGCTTACGCTGATGTTATCTGGTCTCGCGCAAGCGGGTGAAAAACCTGATGCGGGTTGGGAGAAAACAGCAAGCACGCCAGACTTTATAGCCTACTTGAATACACAGAGTATTACTCAAGAAGGCCGTCACATTAAATATTGGGTTCGCAAAGATTTCCTTACGCCGCAGGTTAGCGATGAGGGTCCTGATTTTGTCAGAGACCAAAGTCTATACGCTGCCGACTGCAGCGCGCGTTCCGTCGCGTTGGCCTCGACAATTCGTTATTCCAAGTCAGGTTCAGTGATCAAACGCGTCAGCAAGCTACCCAATGAATTGAAGTTTGAGGCACCTCTTCCTGAAAGTATTGAGGCGGCGCATCTCAAGCGTGTGTGCGAGAGCCGCTAACGTAAAACAGCGCCACCCTTCTCGCATTCGTCCCCAGCGGACACCGCACAGATTGAGCGGCCTGTTTTGGGGATAGCCCATTAGGGTTATTTCCGCCGCAATTTTTGGGCGGTAATATCCGCCGTCAAATGGGTATTTGTGTATGTCTGCAGAATTGGGAGGTGCTACGTGATAAACATGGAACGCCGCAAGGCGCTCAAAACCGGTGGTGGCTTAGGCTTGCTGGGGGTGTTCGCCTTGCTGGGCCTGACGCCCGGCATTGTTTGGGCGAGTGTGGGCCGCGCGGCCTTCGAAGCCAAGAGCCTGAATGAGGCTTTCGAAGCGCTGGGCGTACTCACCCCGGAAAATAGTGCGCTCATCAAGTTGACTACGCCGGATGTCGCCGCCAACGGGGCGGTGGTTCCGGTTACGGTCGAATGCCAGCTCTCCGGCACGGAGCAGATTGCCATTCTGATTGAGAAAAACCCCACCATGCTTGCCGCCAGCTTTGTTATCCCTGAAGGCACGGAGGGTTATATCAGCACCAAAATCAAAATGGCGCAAACTTCAGCAGTCATCGCGCTGGTCAAGGTCAACGGCAAGTTTTATCGCGCTTCACGGGAAGTGCAAGTTACAGCGGGAGGATGCTGATGACTAATCCGACCAAAATGCGCGCTTCCGCAAAGGATGGGGTCACCGAAGTGCGCGTGCTGATGCAGCATGACATGGAAAATGGCCGGCGCAAGGACGAGGGTGGCAATGTGATTCCGGCTTGGTATATCACCGAAATACAGGCGCAACATAACGGAAAAACGGTGCTGAATGGCCAGTTTGGCACCTCCGTCTCGAAAAATCCTTATCTGATATTCCGCTTCAAGGGTGGGGCAATCGGTGACAAGATTACGCTTTCCTGGCTGGATAACCTGGGTGAAAAGCGTTCGGATGAGGTGGCAATAAGCTGAGGGTTCGTGCTGTCCGGAGAGAGTTACGGCTGGCATTTTTTGTGGTATTTGGTTTTCTTAATTACGGAGGAGCTATGAAAATGATCAAGCAGAAAATGCTCGTAATCGCCTGCACTGCCGGGCTGGCTTTGACGATGGCTAGCGCGCACGCCGAAGTCGATAAACGTGCACGCAACCTGACCGCATCCTGTGCGGCCTGTCACGGCACAAATGGGAAAAGTTCGGGCGGTATGCCTGTGCTGGCCGGCTTGGACAAGGCCTATTTTGTCACCCAAATGAAAGATTTCAAATCCGGCACGCGCCCTGCCACGGTGATGCATCACCACGTCGGTGGCTATACCGAGGAGGAATTCGGGAAAATGGCCGAATATTTCGCCGCCCAGAAACGTTAGCCCTGCAAGCGAAGCATTTAAGCAAATTCGAACAACCAGAATCGAAAATTAAGGGAGTCAATTATGTCATTAGATCGTCGCGATTTTTTGAAACTTACTGCTGCAGGAGTTGTGATAGCCGCGTTCCCGGGCTGTGCGACCACTTCCGGTGAGCTAGTCAAGAAAAAAGGCCAGCGCGTAGTCATTGTGGGCGGTGGATTCGGTGGTGCAACAGCAGCAAAATATCTACGCTTGTGGGGAGGGGACAAACTCGATGTGGTGCTGATCGAGCGCAACGCTCAATTCATTTCCTGCCCGATGAGCAACACCGTGCTGGGCGGTACTCGGACCATCAAGGATCTCACGCGCAGCTACGACACCCTCAAGAGCAAATACGGCATCAATCTGATTCGGGGTGAAGTGACGGCGGTTGACACGGAACAGCAAAAAGTCATGCTGGCTCAGGGGCATATCAGCTATGACCGGCTGATTATTGCGCCGGGCGTCGATTTCATGTTCGATCAGATCGAAGGCTTGAGTGCCGCCATCGCGGAGGAGAGTATCCCGCATGCATGGAAAGCCGGCGCGCAGACCGTTCTGCTCAGAAAACAACTGGAAGCCATGCCGGACGGCGGTGTTTGCGCTATCAGCATTCCCAAGGCTCCGTATCGTTGCCCTCCAGGCCCTTACGAGCGCGCCTGTCAGGTCGCGTCCTACCTGAAAAACAACAAACCCAAATCCAAGGTACTGATACTGGATGCCAATCCTGATGTAACCTCTAAGAAGGGGTTGTTCATGGCTGCCTGGAAGGAGTTGTATCCGGGCATGGTGGAATATCGCGCCAATGCCGCAGTTATCCAGGTAAACGCGGCCGCGAAAACAGCCAAGACCGAATTCGAAGATGTCAAGGCGGACGTCCTGAATATCATCCCACCGATGAAAGCGGGTGCGGTAGCCGATATGGCTGGCGTGGTTAATGTGGACAAACGCTGGTGCTCGGTGGATTTTCTCAGTTACGAGTCCAAGGCGCACAAGAACGTCCATGTCATCGGCGATGCGATTTCGGCAGCGCTGCCGAAATCCGGCTACACCGCGACTTCCGAGGCGAAAATCTGTGTTGCGGCGGTCATCGAGATGTTGCAGGGGCAAGCGCCAGATCAGGGGCCAACCATCGCCAACACCTGCTACAGCATGATGAGCGACACCGAGGCCGCGCATGTGGCACATATGTACCGCTATGACCCGGAAAAGAAAATCATGGCCGCCTCACCGAGCGGCGGCGTTTCTGCAAAACGTTCCGATGTTGAGGGAGCAATGGCTTCCTACTGGCTGGAAAATATCCTGACCGACGTGCTGATGTAATGGTAGTTTTAAGGGGGTAGCAAACATGCGCAACATGCCATTCATTCTCTTTCTGTTGCTGGTGTTCGCTATCCCGCCTGCGCTGGCGGCTCCGCCTGCTCCAGTGCTTTCCCACACCAACATGAAGGTGCAGGTTGCACGGGTGCAGGTTCAGCCGGGAGTCAGTTTTGACGATGCCGTGGAATCTCTCAAGCTGCGCACCAACCAGCATAACCTCAAGCATGTCGGCTCCAGCCCGCTTTACAAGGAGATCGAGGCGCTGACCGGCAAGCCGTCCAGGCGCATGGAGATATTCAGTTTTTGCGATGGTCTGGTGGCGCAGCAGATGATAGCAGCCGATCCGCTGATGATTTCATTCATGCCTTGCCGCATCTCGATAGTGGAAGACGAGCAAGGCAAGCTCTGGGTCATTTCCATGATGATAGACAAAGCCATGATCCGCGCCCTGCCCACAGCCATACGCAAAAATGCCGAGCGCATCATGGCTGCAATGAAAGACAGCATGCTCGCCGCCAGCAACGGCGATCTCTGAACGCCTCGCGGTTAGGGAAACACTGATTAATTCGTCATCCCCGCCCTTCGACAGGTTCAGGACAAGCTTGTCAGGGGAGGGCCAAAGCTGCTCTCCTCCCCTGACAAGGGGAGGCTGGGAGGGGTTTGAGCCTAATGGAATACTGGATTAAAGCGGCTTGCGCACACTGATTGCGCCGCGAATCTGGCCTACTGAGTAACCCGTTGCGCGGTCATTGGGGTAGTGCTGGTTGAGAACGGACTTGACCGCTGGGCTGATCTGATCCACCGGGCCATGGCAATTGAGGCAAAGCGCTTGCACCGGCAATGCTTTGACGTAGCGGTATTCATTACCTATCGTCTCGCCCTTTTCCAGTTGCGCGGGCGATTCACCTGCTGCGGCACGCTTGTCAAAATCTTCGAGCGCAGCCTTTTCCCAATCATCCGGAATCGCGCGCGCCTCGTTGCGGACCTTGAGGCTGACCCGCTTAACTTTCCAACCGGTCTGCTTGAAAACTTCGCCACCCATCTTTGGCGCCATATCTTTGCAGACAGGAATCGCGCCTTCAGGGCCAGATTTTTCGATCTCCCCCTTCAATACAGCGAGCAATTTAGGCGGCAATTCCGAAGCCACCTTGCGCGCTTCGACCAGCATGGCATCGTCGCCGGCATGGGCAAGCGTTGTAATGAACGGGGTGATCAGTGTGGCAGCTATCAACAATTTTTTCATGCAAAGCTCCTTGTGGTGGTTGGGGAAACAAGTATTACAAGATTTGAGCCATCTGCTTGTGCAGGCGGCAGTTCGGTGGACAGTCTTTGGGCAGATGAGCGGCAGAATATAAATATTACGCACAATAGTCTGTGATAAAAGTTACACAACCAGAGCTGGCTCTCGGCTATTTTTTTATTCTGATAACCCCAAAGGGCTAACTTCTTAATTGCGTTCTCGCCTTAGTTCAGCAGCAGCCTGAAATAGCTGAACTTTCATTTTGCACAAACGGTATGTCAGTGCCGCAGCCGGGAAAAATTCCGTAGTGGCGGTCAAAGTCACCGATGAATTCGAAGTGCGGCTGGAAGCGCGTGTCATGCAGCATGCGCCAACTGTTGCCGCAGACTGGAAAAATACGCCCGGCCTCAATGTCGTGATGCCCGTCGAGGACAAAGCGATGCGCGTGATCGGGTATTGTTCCCCGATAAATTACTGCCTGCCCGTAATCTTCGCAAGCCGATTCCAGCCCCTCCAGCTTGAACAGCCGATAGGTGGCCGAGTAAAAACGCAGGTTGCCCACGCGCGGTGAGAGCTTCGGATCGGTTATGTCCAGCGGGCGGCTTTCGGCCAGGCGCGGATCGGCAAATCCATGGCGTTGCGCCAGCCGCAAAAAGTCGTTCCAGTATAGCGCGCCACCCAGGCATTCGCCGTACAGCACGGGATCGTTGCGTACCGCATCCGGCACGCGCCGGTCGGCATAGACATCGGAGAAATAGAATTCCCCGCCCGGCTTGAGCAGGCGATGCACTTCGCGCAATACCGCATCCTTGTCGGGCGAAAGATTGATCACGCAGTTCGATACGATGACATCAAAGCTGCCGCTTTCCAGTCCGAGCTCATCGAGTTTCTCGATGTATCCTTGCTTGAACATCACGTTGTCAAAACCGAACACTTCGCTGTGATAGACGCGATGCCGTTCGGCAACGGACAACTGCTCTTCAGTCATGTCCACTCCGACCACCTGACCGCGCCCGCCCGCCAGTTGCGCCAGCGCATAGACATCCCGGCCGGAGCCGCTGCCCAAATCCAGAATCCGGCAACCTTCCAGCAACGGCGGGCAAACCAGACCGCAGCCGTAGTAGCGCGACATGACTTCGGGGTGAATATGCGCCAGCAGCGGTTTGAGCCAGCCCGGCACGTTTGACGCATCGCAACAGGCGGAGGTTTTCAGGTCGTCTGAAGTCTGGAGCTGCTTTCCGTAATAATCCTTGACGATTTCATGCATGGCAATTCCCTGAAAAATTGTATGTTGATCGTGGCATTCCGGTTAGAAAATAACTCATGGCTGGCGAGACGAAACTATATCCCATCAAATTTTCGCTAATCCCCATTCTGCGATGCCATCCCGCAAATGCGCGGACTTAAAGCCTTCCTTGCGCAACAGTTCTACTGCATCTATCGCCATCAAACAATAAGGGCCACGGCAGTAGGCAACGATCGGCCTGTCCTTTGGCAGCTCCGCAAGCCGCTGGCGCAACTCGTCGATTGGAATGGAGCGTGCGAATGGAAGGTGTGTTGCCAGATACTCCTCTGTTGGGCGTACATCCAGCACGACCACCTCCCCACGGCGTGCCATTTTCATCAGCGTTTCACGATCATTGGGCACCCAATCGTTCGGTTGCGCGGCGATTTTCTGTAATTCCATTTGCAGCTCAATCAGTCGGCTTTCGGCTAGAGTATGGATATGCACCCATAAACCGGCGACTTCCTTGTCGGCCAGACGATAAAAAATGTTTTTGCCCCGCCGCTCGGTTTCCACCAGATGTGCATTCCGCAATTCGCGCAGATGGGCGCTGGCCAGCTTCATGCTGATGGAAGCCTCGCCCGCAAGCGTTTCCACCGTCATTTCACCCTGACAAAGCAGCTCGATCAGCTCCAGCCGCTTGGGGCTTGAGAAAACCTTGCCGATCCGGGCCACCTGCTCATAAAGCAGGTCTTTGATCTTGCGCGCGTTTTTTACCATGACAATCCAGTAATTATTTGATTGTTGATTATAGCAACAAACAATCCATGGATGATTTTATTGACATTATAAGTGGATGCTGCTCTAATCATTCTAGTAATTATTAGATTGTTATAACCAACTGGAGGCCATTATGAAATACCTGATGATTTTGAACGATGCCCCTTATGGCACGGAGCGCAGCTACAACGGGTTGCGGCATGCGCGCACGCTGCTCAAGGCGGGCGAAGCGGAGGTCAAGATGTTTCTTGTCGGCGATGCGGTCGCATGCGCTAAAGGCGGGCAGAAGGTGCCGCAGGGTTATTACAACATCGGCGACATGCTGGGCATGGTGGTGCGCGGTAATGGAGAAGTCGGCGCGTGCGGCAGTTGCCTCGATGCACGTGGCATCGCCGCCGGGGAGCTGATCGAAGGCGCGTCGCGCAGCACCATGGATCAACTCGCCGCGTGGACGCAGTGGGCCGATAAGGTTATCGTTTTTTAAGGGGAATGAAATGAGCCGCACAGCGTTGGTACTGGGCGCGGGAATCGGTGGCATCGTTGCCGCCGAGACGTTGCGCAAGTTGCTGCCCGCCTCTGACCGCGTGATCGCGGTGGATCGTGCCGAGCAGCATTTTTTCCCGCCCTCGCTGCTATGGCTGATGGTGGGCGAACGGAACCCTGAAGAGTTTTCCCGGCCTCTGGATCGGCTGCTTCGTCGCGGCATCGAGTTTCGCCGGGGCAGCGTCACGCGGATCGATCCCGCCCTGCGGGAAGTGGAAATCGACGGGCAACCCCTGCGTGCCGATGCGCTGGTGATCGCGCTGGGTGCGGAGTACGCGCCGGAGGCTATCCCCGGCATTGCCGAAGCCGGGCTTTGCATATATACGATGGAAGGCGCAACTGCGATCCGCGATGCGCTGGCACTGTTTTCGGGCGGGCGCATTGTCGTCCTGACTGCGGCGCCGCAATACAAATGTCCGGCTGCACCTTACGAGGCCGCGCTGCTGGTGGAGAACTATCTGCGCAAGCGCGGCCTGCGCAAGAAAACGACTATCGAGTTTTTTGCCGCCGAACCGCGACCGATGTTTGTCGCCGGCCCCGAACTGGGCGCCGCCGTGCGCGGCATGGTCGAGGCGCGCGGTGTCGCTTACCATCCCGAGCACCAGGTCAAAGAGGTCGATACTGCCAGCCGCCGTATTTCATTCGCAAACGGCGCTACGGCGGAATTCGACCTGCTGCTCTATGTCCCGCCGCACCGCGCACCAGCAGTGGCGCGCGAGGCAGGCTTGACAAACGAGAGCGGCTGGGTTCCGGTCGACCGCCATACGCTGCAAACGCAATTCGAAAACGTCTTCGCCATCGGTGATATCACCACCATCCCCCTCAAAATGGGTCGCCCATTGCCCAAGGCCGGTGTATTCGCAGACGGCCAAGCCGAAGTGGTGGCGCACAACATTGCCCACGCCTGGACCGGCAAGGGCGCACCGCGCCAATTCACCGGCGAGGGCATGTGCTTCATCGAGACGGGCGGCGGTCGCGCCGGTCTCGGCAAGGGTAATTTCTACGCCGAACCGACGCCGCAAGTAGAGATGCGCGGACCCAATCGCTTCTGGCATGTGGGCAAGGTGCTGTATGAAAAGCACTGGTTTTTCCGGCGGTTCTGAGGCAACGCATCGCGCTCAACAACAACGAAGCGTGGATGAGCCTCGCATTTTTATTTTGTTTAAACACCTCATCGGCATTCCCGATGGGGCGCAGCCATGACCCGAAATCTTTGGGTTTTTATATTGATGTACCAACATGAGGAGATGAATTATGCATTTGAATCCGCTACGCAGTACGGCTTTTTTCGCCACGTTGTTTGCCCTGTTTTTTGCCTTGGGCGCTACCGCCGCAGAACTGGATGATCGGCATGCCCTCGATGGCGTGAAAACGGGCAAGGCGCTGTTCGATATCGCCACCGGAAACCCCAACGCCATAGCAACAACCCTCGACGTCATCGGAGAAACCATCGAAGGTTTGAAGCGCCAAGGCGTTGAGCCAAAAATCATTGTCGCCTTCCGTGGACCAGCGGTGCGATTTTTGACCAGCGACAACAGCTACATTCCGGCGGAACATGCTGCCACTGCAATGGAACTGTCGGTTCGCATCGAACAGCTTGCCGCGCGCGGGGTGCGTTTCGAGGCCTGCGGTGTCACCACTCGCATGATGAAAATTGACAATGCCACGTTGGACAAGGGCGTACAGCCGGTAGCCAATACCTTCAATTCGTTGATCGGGTATCAGGCCAAGGGTTACGCGCTAATCCCAATTTTTTGAAATCTATTGCCACTTAAATAGCAGAGGAGAATTAAAAATGTACGACATATTCAAACCCGAAAAACCTGTTGGCCTGATGGACTTCGTGCGCGCCGCCAAATCCTGCATCGCCGAGATTACGCCTGCGGAACTCAAGGCCAAACTGGATGCCAAGGAAGACCTTTTGCTTGTCGATGTGCGCGAAGCCAGCGAATTCGAGCACGGTCATATCGGGGGAGCGCATCTCGTGCCGCGCGGCATCATCGAAGCTGCCGCCGATACAAGCTACCCCAAGCACTATCCGCCTCTGTCCGGCGCGAGAGACCAGCAGATCATCGTCTACTGTGCTACCGGCGGTCGTTCGGCCATGGCTGCTGCCGTCTTGCAGATGATGGGATTCAAAAAAGTGTTCAACCTTGCCGGGGGCTATGCACGTTGGGAAGATGAGGGCATGCCACAAGTTTGCGAAGCGGAGTACTAATTCAACCGCGTCACAAAGCGCTTAAGAAGCATTGCGGGGTGAATACGCGCCAATAGCGGTTTGAGCCAGCCCGGCACGCTTGACGCATCGCAACAGGCGGAGGTCTTCAGGTCGCCTGGATTTTGGAGCTGTTTGCCGTAATAGTCCTGGACGATTTTATGCATGGCATATTCCTCAAGCTGATTGAATGGTGGCGTTTGTCCGGTCGCGTTCGCACTCAGCGCCGCATCCAGGTGTGATAGCGCTCCACCCATTTGAGCAGTCCTTCCGGCGCATGCGCCTTCTTCCAGACACCGGCCGCATACTTGTTCGCTTCCGCCAGTGTCGGGTAGATGTGGATGGTGCCGAGAATCCGGCTGAGGCCGATGTTTTGCCGCATCGCCATCACGAATTCGGCGATCACGTCGCCCGCGCTTTCGCCCAGAATAGTCACCCCGAGAATCCGGTCTTTTCCGGGAACGGTCAGCACCTTGACGAGACCCCGCGCCTCGCCATCGACGATGGCGCGATCCAGGTCGTCGAGATGGAAGACGCTGACCTCATACGGAATGTTCTTCTCCCTTGCTTCGGTCTCGTTCAATCCGACCCTTGCCACCTCGGGGTCGGTAAATGTGGCCCAGGGCATCACCGAATAGTCCGCCTTGAACTTCCTGAAGTTCCCGAACAAGGCATTCACGGCAGCGTACCAGGCCTGGTGTGCGGCGGCGTGGGTGAACTGGTATGGCCCGGCGACATCGCCGCAGGCATAAATATTCGGGTAGATCGTCTGCAGGTAGCCATTGGTTCCCACCGTGCCGGTTCTGGTCGTCGCAATGCCGAGCTCTTCCAGCCCGTAGCCGGCCGTATTCGCGAGTCGTCCCACGGCAACCAGCACGGCATCGAACGGAATGGGCACCTCGATGCCGTCGTGCTCGGCAATCAGCGTCTTCTCGCCGTTCTCGACCACGAACCGTTTGGCTTTATGCCCAAGGCGCACATCGATACCTTCCGCTTTGAAGGATTGCATCACCATGCCGGATATTTCGGGATCCTCGCGGAACATAATCCGGGGTAGCATCTCCACCTGCGTGACCTGCGCCCCGAGACGGGCGAAGCATTGTGCGAGTTCGCAACCGATCGGCCCGCCGCCCATGACGAGAAGTCGGCGCGGCAGTTGCCGCAGATTCCACACCGTGTCCGAGGTGAGATAGCCGATCTCTTCAAGACCCGGAATCGGCGGAACAAAAGGTCGGGCACCGGCGGCGATGACGATGGAACGGGTCGTCAGTGTCTTTGTTCCATTTTCAGTCTTTATGTCCACCGTGTACGGTGACGTGATCCTGGCTTCGCCATGTATGCAATCGACTCCAAGCGCCGCGTATCGCTCGACTGAGTCATGCGGCTCAATGGCCTTGACGATGCGCTGCACACGCTCCATGACCTCGGCGAAATCAAACTCGACTTCCGCCTTGCGGATACCGAACTCCTGGGCCCGCCGGATGTGGGAGAGCAGTTTCGCCGCCCGGATCAGCGCCTTCGACGGCACGCAGCCGGTGTTGAGACAGTCGCCACCCATCTTGTGCTTTTCGATGAGGCTGACCTTGGCTTTCACGGCGGCGGCGATGTAGGCGGTGACCAAGCCCGCCGCACCCGCGCCGATGACCACCAGGTTGCGGTCGAAGCGTCTGGGTTTGGGCCATTTCTTCGGTGTGGCAGGCGGGTTCGCATCCATCAGCTAAGCCTCTACCGGCAGGCCCGCAGCCTTCCATTCCGGAAAGCCTTGTTTCAGGCGCCGGGCCTTGATGCCGCGAGCGCGTAGCTTCTCAACGGCATCGTAGGAGAGAACGCAGTGCGGGCCACGGCAGTATGCAACAATTTCTTTTTTTGGTTTGAGCTTGCGGAGATACTTCTCCAATTCAGCCAAGGGCACGTTCACGGCACCGGCGATATGGCCAGCCGCATATTCGTCGGGCGGACGCACATCGAGAACGGTAACAAGTCCCTTACGCACCCTATCCAGCAGCTCCTCGGCGAGAACAGGCTCCAGAGTATCTTTGACGGTCAGGTAGGTATTGATCAGCCGTTCCACCTCCGCGTTGTTCTGTTCTGCCACGCTTCGCAATGCGTTCAAAAGACCGATAACCTCGTCTCCCGCCAATCGGTAATAGACATAAAGCCCATCCTTGTAGGCGCTCACCAGTCCGGCCTGACGCAGTTGCTGAAGGTGATGCGATGCATTCGAAACAGGTATTCCGCATTTTTCGGCCAGAGCTTCTACGCTGCGCTGCCCTTGCCCGAGGCATTCGAGCAGATCCAATCTGACCGGACTGCTGAGTGCTTTGCCCACGCGGGCGAACTGCTCAAAAAGCTGCTGCTTGAGATTTTGTGTTGACATTTTTCAGGAAACCTCTACTATTCAAACGTTCGTGCGAATATTAGAACAACATTCGACACATAGCAAACGGTTTTCAGTTTACCCCAATTCCATCGCACCGCATGGAGAGGTAAATCGTTACATGGCGTCGGTCAGTTAGTGGACAAATACGAAATAGGAGAGCGCGCAATGCGGTTTGCCAAGCTGATGCGATTTACCTTGTTGGCTGCGCTTCTGGCGGGCATCGCAGTGGCGGCAGTCTATCGCGAGCAATTTTCCGCCACGGCGCTCCAGAACTGGATGCAGGACGCCGGTGTTGCTGCGCCGCTGATCTTCATGGCGCTCTATGCGGCGGCGACCGTTCTATTTCTTCCCGGTTCGATCCTTACCATTAGCGGCGGCGCGCTGTTCGGGCCGGTGTGGGGCACATTCTACAGCCTGACGGGCGCCACGCTGGGGGCAACCCTGGCGTTTCTGGTCGCCCGCTATCTCGCTTCCGATTGGGTTGCCCGCAAGGCCGGCGGCCGGCTCAAGCAGTTGATCGAGGGGGTGGAAACGGAGAGCTGGCGTTTCATCGCCTTTGTGCGTCTTGTGCCGCTTTTCCCCTTCAATCTGCTGAACTATGCGTTAGGGCTGACACGGATCAAGCTGTCCCACTTCATCGTCACTTCCTACATCTGCATGCTGCCAGGTTCGATTGCTTTTACTTATTTGGGCTATGCGGGGCGCGAGGCGGCTGCGGGCAGCGAAGGAAGCATCCAGAAGGGATTGCTGGCGCTGGGCTTGCTGGCATTGATCGTTTTTCTCCCGCGCCTGATACGCCGGATGCGCCGCACCCCCATGCTCGGCGTGGAGGAACTCAAAAGGAAGCTGGATGCCGGCGAGGATCTTTTGGTTCTTGATGTTCGGGGAGCGCAGGATTTCTGCGGCGAACAAGGCCACATCGCAGAGGCTCGCAGTATTCCCCTAGAGGAACTCACGCAGCGGGTGGCGGAACTTGATGGCTATCTGACGCGGCCGGTCGTGATCGTGTGCCGTACCGACAAGCGCTCCACCGTCGCGGCACAGTTGCTGTCAGGGAAGGGGTTTTCTGACATCCGTGTGACGCGCGGAGGAATGGCCGCTTGGAACCAAAACGGTTTCCCGGTAGAAAGATGAAGCCACGGCAATGAGCGGGGGGACTATCGTGATTTTTTATTCTGGGACATTCCATGATGTTTGTCCGTAACAAAAAAACCGTAGTTGTCGGCATCGTCCTGATCGCCCTGATTACGTTCATAGCTTGGCGGCTGGTACGGCCGATGAACATCTTCGTGGTATCCGAGGCGTTCGAACGCCCGGTTTCTACCGCTGACGTGCATCCATCGCTCCAATCCTTGAGTGCTAAAAGCTGTGCCGGTTGTCACCAGGAGATTTACCAGGAGTGGTCGACAAGTATTCACAGCCAGGCTTGGACCGATCCCTACTTTCAGGTGGATTGGGAGTTTGACGGCAAACCGCAAATCTGCAAGAACTGCCATATTCCGTTAGATCGGCAGCAGGAGCACAAGGTCGTTGGATTCAGTGACGATGAGAAATGGCAGCCAATCCTGGAGCCTAATCCGGCGTTTGATGCACAACTGCAGCATGAGGGCGTCACCTGCGTAGCCTGCCACCTCCGTAATGGCAAGATTATCGGAACCTTCGGCAGCGGGGGTGCGGCACATCCCGTAGAAAAAATTGCCAATTCCAATGAGGTCTGCTTCAAATGCCATGTCGTCGGCGGAAATCGTTGGGACACGTTTTTCCGGTTCCCGCCATGTGGAACCGTCGCCGAGATCAGCAACACCCAGGGCGCGACAAAGGACACCCCGCCTGTTGCTGCGAGCGGCACCGTTGTGCACAAAGCCGCCAAGCCGGGCGACGCATCGCTCGACTGTATCCAATGCCACATGCCGACAGCTGAACGGCCCTTGGTCGCGGGTGGGCAGGTTCGCACCGTGCGCAAACATCTGTGGCGCGGCGGGCACGATCCGGAAATGGTGAAACAGGGGCTGGAAACTGCACTGCGCGAAGCGCCTGCACCATCACCCGGCAAACGCTCCTTTACGCTGACGCTGACCAATACCGGAGCTGCGCATTATCTGCCGACCGGGACGCCGGATCGGCACCTGACCGCAACTATCCGTCTTGTGGATCAGAGCGGAGCCGTGTTGCGCGAAGACGACCATGTCATGAAGCGGAGCATCATGTGGCGCCCGTTTATCGTCGATCTGCGGGATACCCGCTTGCCGCGATGGCAGCCCAGAGTTTTCCAGTTTGATGTCGATCTTCGGCGCGATCCGACGGCGGTGGCGGTAGAAGCGCAAGTGCGGTATCACCTGCTCGACGAAAAACGCAGACGGCGAATCGGCTATGAGAACAAGGAGCCCATTGCCTATGACGTATTTCGCGCCCGTATCGCCCTGAATCGGGAGAAGGCAAATTGATTATCACAGGTATGCGGAAAATCCTGTGCGAGAAACACTGTATCTACCGCTTTTCTTACCGCTGTTAACCACACCAGGCCGCACAAAGGAGATCACATGTTCAAATTCTCGCTCGTTGAATTTTCCATCCGCCGCCCGAAGCTGGTTGTCTGGGCGACGGTGGCGCTGACGCTGCTGTTTCTCACCCAGTTTCCGCGCATCGCCACGGATACCAACCCGAAGCACATGCTGCCGGAAAACTCCGACGTGCGCGTGTGGAACGACGAGGTGGACAAGACGTTTTCGCTGTACGAGGACACTATCGTCGTGGGCGTGGAAAACCATGCGGGCGTGCTGAACCGGGAAACCCTCGGTCGCATCGCCCGCGTCACCGACGCAATCGTCAAGCTGGAAGGCGTGGCGAGCCGCGATGTGAACAGCTTCACCACCATCACCAATGTCACGGCGGAGGCTGGCACATTGAAAGTCGGGCCGCTCATGCCGGGCGCGCCGCAGACAGATGCGGAAGTGGAAGCGCTGCGCACCGCGCTGTTCGGCAATCCGCTGCTGGTTGACCGCGTGATCTCGAAGGACGGCAAGACCACGGCCATCTATGTGCCGCTGGAGAAAGGCTCCAACGGCGCAGTCATCGCCGCCAATATCCGCGAGATCGTGTCCAGCGAGAACGGGCCGGAGCGCTATTACGTCGCGGGCGACCCGGTGGCGCGCGATACCTTCGGCGCCGAGATGTTCAAGCTGATGGCCATCTTTGCGCCCATCGCCGGCATGATCATGTTCGCCGCGATTCAGCTTATGTTCCGCAACCTCGCGCTCTCCTGCGCGATGATGGGCGTGTCCATGGCGGCGGTCATCTGGAGCATGGGGGCGCTGATCGGCGTCGGTTATCCGGTGCATATCATGAGCTCGATGGCGCCGGTGTTCCTGATGGCCATCGCCACCGACAGCATCCACATCTTCAACGAGTTCTATTTCCGCTACCGCGAGAAACGCGACAAGCTCGCGGCGATCCGCGAAACCATGGCGGCGGTGAGCCGTCCGGTGCGCTTCACCGCGCTCGCCACCACGGCGGGTTTTGCCGTGCTGCTGTTCATGAACATCGTGCCGGTGCAGGTATTCGGCGGGCTGATCGCTTTCGGCACCATCGTGTTGCGTCTGTTCTCCTTCAGCCTGATTCCGGCCATCCTCACCTTCGTCGGGGAAGAGAAGATCGCCAAAGCCGCCGAGAGCGAGAGCGTGGAACTGAACCGTACCGCGCGCTTCCTGCACCGTATTGCCAAACTGGGCGCGACGCGTCCGCTGGCCACCGCGCTGATGGGCTTGGCACTAATAACAGTGGCCATCGCCGGCACCACGAAGATTCACGTCAACAACAATCTGGTGGCCTGGTTCAAGCCGTCGAGCGAAATCCGCATAGCCGACACGGCGATGAACCAAGCGCTCGGTGGTACATCGCTCGGCTATCTGGTGGTGCAGTCCAACGAACCAAAATTCATGAAACGACCGGAGGCCATACGCTGGCTGGAAGGGTTGCAGCGCCACCTGGAAACCCTGCCGGTGGTGGGTAAAACCTTCTCTGTCGCCGATTACGTGAAACGCATCAACCGCGTGCTGCACGATGACGAGCAGAAATTCGACACGGTTCCGGAAACTCAGGACATGGTCGGCCAATATCTGTTCCTGTTCAGCATGTCGGCCAAACCCGCCGACCTGGATAACGTGGTCGATCCCACGTTCCAGAAAGCCAATCTGTGGGTACAGCTCAAGACATGGGACGCGGAAGCCATGCGCCAGGTGATTCGGGCGGCGGACACCTACCAGAAGGCACACCCGCTGGCAGCGTCAGTGAAACCGGCGGGTGTCGCTTACTTCAATCTGGTATGGAACGACGAGGTGCTGGGTGACTTGGTGCTCGGCCTCGCACTGGCGCTAGTGGTGGTGTTTGTCATCCTGGCGCTGGATTTCCGCTCGGCCAAGTGGGCGCTGGTCGCCTTCGTACCGCTGCTGTTCACCATCCTGCTGATCTATGGCGTGGTGGGTTTCGTCGGCAAGGACTTCGACATGCCGCTGTCGGTGATGAGCACTTTGTCGCTCGGCATGGCGGTGGATTTCTCCATCCACTTCATCAGCCGCTTCCGCCAGCGCCTGGCCGAGACGGGCGGTGGTGCGAACGAGGAAGCGTTGCGGGAGGCGCTGCTGTGGACAGCGGCGCGGCCGGGCAAAGGCATTCTGCGCAATGCGCTGCTGTTCGCTTCGGCCTTCTCGGTGATGCTGTTCGCACCCCTCACGCCCTATATCGCGGTGGGCGCTTTCATCGGCTCGATGATGCTGCTCTCCGCGCTGCTCACCATTCTCTATCTGCCTGCGCTGGTGATGTTGGGGAGAAATTGGCTGTTCGACCAACCCAAGCTGGCGGCGAATGTCGCACCGGCACATACGAAAGGAGATTGAAATGAAACGCTGGATGATATGGATAATCACCGCTCTGCTGCCACTGGCATTCACGAGCCAAGCTTTGGCATTCTCAGGCGAGGAAGTAATGAAAAAATCGCAGGCCGCCTTCCTCTATCCGGGCAAGGACTTCAAGGCGCGTGTGGTGATGAAACTCATCAACAAGGACGGGCAGGAACGGGTGCGTGAAATGACCATGCTGCGCAAAAACATGGGCGAAGCAGGTGGCGAGCAGAAGTACTTCATGTATTTCTTTCAGCCGTCCGATGTCAAGGATATGACCTTCATGATTAACAAATACCCCGCCAAGGATGACGACCGCTGGATGTTCATACCCGCCATCAACATGGTCAAGCGCATCGCCGCGCAGGACAAGCGCTCCAGCTTCGTCGGCTCGGATTTCACTTACGAGGATGTCTCTGGCCGCGACATTGAAGATGACACCCACGTCGTCGAGCGCGAGGAGAAAGTGGGCGACCGCGACTGCTACGTGGTGAAGAGCACGCCGAAAGGCGCGGACTCGGACTTCGGCTACAAGTTCACCTGGGTGGACAAAGCCAATTTTTTGCCGCTCAAGGAAGAGCAATACGACAGGAAGGGCGCCCGCTACAAGCACTTCACCGCCGATGAAATCGCCGATGTGAAGGGTATCCCCACGGCGATCAAACGCACCATGAAGAATTTGCAGACCGGCCATCGCACCGAGGCAGCTTACCTCAAGACCGACTATGGCCTCGGCATTGAGGACAGCCTGTTCTCCGAACGCTTCCTGCGCCAGCCGCCACGCAAGTGGGTTGATTGATGCCAATCAAAACAAGCGCCCTTCACGTTTGCTCCCTCTCCCCTTGCGGGATAACCAGCGACTTGGCTGCAGTCTTTGGCAGCCTAGTCGAATGGCTAGTTGTTTCACTCAGAGGGTTGGGGAGAGGGGTTGCCGCCACGCTCTCTGCGGCTCTTCTGCTGATGCCGCTGGCGGCAAATGCGGAGGTCACGCTCTCTGGCTTCATCCAGCAGAACACGGCCTTCAACACCGCCGGGCAGAATCCCGATGGCCGCCATTACAAGTGGCTGGAAGAGCGCGCCCAGATCAAGCTCGACGCCACCGGCGATGCCTGGCGGCTACTGGTGAAGGGCGATCTGGCCTACGATCATCTCGGTCGCCAAGATGAAAGTGAATTGCGCGAGGGCTACATCGACTATGCGGGAGGCAACTGGGATTTGCGCCTTGGCCGTCAGGTCATCACCTGGGGACTGGGCGACCTGGTGTTCGTGAACGACTTCTTCCCCAAAGATCACGAGGCGCTCTTCGCCGGACGGCCGCTGGAATATCTCAAGCGCGGCGTGGATGCGGTGAAGCTGGGTGTCTATCCCGAGTTTGCTTCGTTCGAATTGGTGCTGTCGCCGAATTCCCGCGAGAGCCGCATTCCAGATGCAAATCGTTTCTGGCTTTATGACCCGATGCCGACGGTCGTCAACCGCGAAACCGTCAAGCCGGAACAAGGAGACGTTGCGCTGCGAGCTTACCGCGATGTTGCGGGCTATGATGCGGCGCTCTATTTATATCGCGGCTTCCAGCGCACGCCCTCGATGCGACCGGACAGCATGACGGCACCGACAAAGATCACGTATTTCTATCCAAAGCTCTCAGTCTACGGCGCCAGCTTGTCCGGGCGTGCGGGCGACGGGGTACTGAGCCTGGAAGCGGCCTACTATGACTCACATCATGACCGTGCGGGGAGCGATTTTGCCGTGCCTAACTCGCAGACGCGGCTGCTTGTCGGCTATCAGATGCAGCCGGTGGAGGATACCTCGCTCGGTTTTCAGTACTACACCGAAGCCATGCATGACTACGGCGCCTACCGTGTTGCGCTGCCAACAGGTTTCCCGGTCGAGAAGCACTGGAGCCATACCGTCACGGCGCGGCTGACGCAGCTATTTCTGCACCAGACGCTGCGCCTTTCCGCTTATGCTTCATACAACACCGGCAACGTCGACCACTTCGTAAACCCGGAACTGCGCTATAGTTTCACCGACAAGGTATGGGGCGCAGTCGGCGCAAATTTCTTCGGCGGCAAGCCGTGGGGCCAGTTCGGGCAACTCGCGCGCGACGATAACGTGTATTTACAGGTTCGTTACGAATTCTGACTTCGAGCGTGGAACGCATACAGCCAGACCCTGCACTCCTTTTTTTCTAATCGAGTAAGTGCAATCTTCACAGGTTGGAAGTGGCGATAACCCACCATTGGGTTGCAGTTCCCTGTTCATTTCTACACTGGTTTCCGTGGCAGCGTCAGGATCGCTTCAAGCCCGCCGCTCGGACGGTTGCGCAGCATGAGCTCGCCGCCGTGCATTTGTGCGATGTTGCGCGCAATGCCCAAGCCCAAACCGGTGCCGCCGGTATCGCGGCTGCGTGAGCTTTCCAGGCGATAAAAAGGTTCGAATACCCGTTCGAGTTCAGTTTCTGGAATGCCCTGACCTTGATCCAGAATGTGAATTTGCAGTTGCTTGTCGTGATCGTTCACGATGACGGTGGAGCTTTTTCCGTATTTGACGGCGTTGTCGATCAGATTTCCCAGACATCGCTTCATGGCCGCAGGCTTGCATGGATAGGGCCGAGCGGCGATGCCTTCCAGCCTGACTTCCTGGCCAATTTCCGCCGCATCTGCCTGGAGACTTTCCAGCAAGGCCATGATGTCCACGGGTTGTACCGGCTCCGGGTTGTCCACGCCGCGCATGAAATCCAGGGTGGCAGCCACCATGTCCTCCATTTCTTCCAGGTCTTTTGCAAACTTTGCCCTGAGTTCGTCATCCTCCAGCAGTTCGGCCCGGAGCCGCAACCGGGTGATGGGGGTTTTCAGGTCATGCGACATGGCCGCGAGAATCCGGGTGCGTTCCTGGATATAGCTGGCCAGGCGTGATTGCATGGTGTTGAAGGCATGCGCCGCGCGACGCACTTCGGTCGGGCCGGTTTCAACCAGGGGTGGGCTGTTGATATTGTTGCCCAGCTTTTCGGCGGCGCTGGCGAGAGTGTTAAGAGGGCGCGTGGCAAGGCGCACGGCGAGAAGCGAAAGAAAGATCACTGCGGCGAGCAGGATCAGCAGATTGAACAGCAGGCGGGGAGGTGTGGGAAAAGCTCCGCCGGATGGGAGTGCATCGACTGACACCGTTGTACCATCCTGCAAGCGTGTCCACACATTGAAGACGGTTCTTTGCTGTGGGTAGATATTTATGGCGAGACGGGATGCATTATCCTCGTATTGCCGCGTGGGCCATTCCATTTCGGAAACAGTGGCCTCGACAGGAAGGTTTGCCCCAAGCAGATCGCGCAGCAACATATTGAAACTGGCCGCCTGGTTTGCGCTGTCAGGGTTTTGATGGGATTGGCTTGAGGAGGATACACCAAGAGAAATTCGCAGGGTTGGCGAATTGAGGGCTGTCACGAGTTTATGCTGATCGGCCGGGGCAAGTGAATTCAGCAGACGGATGGTATCGGCGATACGTTGCGCCGATTCCATGCTGTTCGAGCGAAACAGCAAACGGTCACGTTCGCGCAAATGGAAGATGACGCTGATGGATTGCACCAGAATCAGGCCGCCGAGCAGGATCAGCACCATGCGGCTGAACAGGGATTGTGGCAGGAATCGCATCATTTTCCCGCTTCCACCTGTACTGCCAGGATATAACCTTCGCCCCGCACCGTCTTGATGATGGCGGGTTCCTTGGCATCGTCCGCCAGGCGGTGACGGAGCCGGCTCACCTGAACATCAATGCTTCTGTCAAAAGTATCCGTTTCCCGCCCGCGCATCATATCCATGAGTTGATCCCGGTTGAGAATCCGGTTGGGGTGATTGAGAAATATCCGGAGCAGGCGGTATTCGGAACCACTCAGCGGAACCACCACTCCTTCCGGCGAGACCAGTTGGCGGGAGATCGTGTCCAACTCCCATCCGGCAAAGTGAACTCTGGCCGCATCGCCGGTTTCCATGTTTCCGGGCAAGGCCTTTGCCCGGCGCAAAATGCTCTTGATGCGCGCCAGCAGTTCACGCGGATTGAATGGCTTGGGCAGGTAATCATCGGCACCCATTTCCAGACCGAGGATGCGATCCATGTCCTCGCCGCGGGCGGTAAGCATGATCACCGGGATGTTGGAGCGCGCCCGCAGGTTGCGGCACAACACCAAGCCATCGTCTCCTGGCAGCATCAGGTCGAGCACGATCAAATCCGCCCCCCCTTTATCCAGCGCCGCCAACATGCCCTTACCTTCCGCCACGACGGTGGTCCGATAGCCGTTTTTCTGCAGGTAATTGCCCAGCAAACTGCGTATCTCGGCATCGTCGTCCACGATGAGAATGTGTTCTGGTGTCGTCATGATGCTTTTATACCCGGTAAATCCAATTTAATGCAGCGAAATTGTAAAGCAGTGTAACGGCTCGGCACCTTGTCACAGTAAGTTACAAAACAGGCATGCCTTGAAATATGCCGGTTACACCTTGGCGGTTAAATACGCTGCGTTATGAAGCAATAGCTCATTTTATTTTACCTGGAGACCCAATCATGAAGCCTGCACAGAAAATCGCCTTGACCATATATCACCGCAAACCCTGTTGCCGAGGCTGCTCCCAATGACCTTCACCAAATTGACGGTGGCAGTTGTGGCGGGAGTGGCTTTGCTGATTTCCGCCACCTGTCGGGCAGCGGCGGATGAGGCCATGTCGGCCACACCCGCAGGCCTGCATGGCAGTATCGGCATGGGATTGGCCGTGATGCCCGAGTATGAGGGCTCGAAGGATCATAAGACGAGAGCCATGCCGAATATCAATCTCTTCTACGGTGACAGCCTGTTTTTCACCCGTATGACGGCGGGCGCCAATCTCCTTCGCTACAAAACAGAGGGGGGCGTTGCCATCACGGCCGGGCCGCTTCTGGCCCTGCGCCGTGGCCGCGACCAGGATGAAAATGCTGTGCTGAACGGACTGGGGGATATTGATCGAGCCCTTGATGCGGGCGGTTTTGTTCGCTTTCGCAAGCAAGGCTGGCAGGCTTCCATCGAAGTCAGGCAGAACGTCACGAATAGCGATCAGGGCGCGACGATGAAATTCTCCGCAGGCCACGGCATACCTCTTGGCCAGAAGTTAAAGCTCCGCGCCAATCTCGAAACCACCTGGGCATCGGCAGATTACATGAACACCTTCTTCGGCATTGACGCATTGCAATCGGCGCAATCGGGCATCGCCCAATATGAAGCCGGTTCGGGCTTCAAGGATGCAGGCGTGAGCGTCATGGCCGATTATGCGATAACCCGCGATTGGTCAGGCTTCGCGACCATCCGTTACAAGCAGCTTCTGGGTGACGCGGCCGACAGCCCCATCGTCGCAGGCCTTGGCAGCAAGGATCAGGCGTCGGCAAGCGTCGGCATCAAATACCGCTTCTGACGAGCATCTTTATCCGCATGGAGGTCAACGGGTATGCCGCCATGCCTGGTTTGGTTGAAATCGTGTCCCGGCGGCGGGATACACCAACTTTATAGGGAGTATTGTTATGAGCAGCGCAATCGGTGGTGCAGGAGGATGTTCTTCAGCAGGTGGAATGAGTGGAATGCAGCGACCCGATCCGTCAAAAATGGTCGACAATTTATTTGCAAAGTTGGATACCAAAGGTCAGGGATATATCGAAAAGAGCGATTTTCAGGGCGCGTTTGATCAGGTCTCATCGAAAACCCCCAGTGTGGACGATGTATTTAACGCACTGGACAATAATGATGACGGCAAAATTACCAAGCAGGAAATGTCTGACAGTGTCCAGAAACTTGCCGACCAGCTCGTCAGCCAATTACAAAGTATGCGGATGAGCGGCAAGATGGGTGGCATGGACAGTGCCGGCATGTCAAAAGGCGACATTAGCGGCATGGCAGAAAGTGCCACAGGCAGCGCGTCGCAAATGCTGAACGACCTGGTCCAGAATTTTGATGCGGCGGATGCCAATCAGGATGGAAATATCAGTGCGCAGGAACTCATGGCTTATCAGGCATCAAGCGAAACCACCTCGTCCTCAAACGGTGCGCAGAGTGGCGATGCCAAGGTAATGGCCCGAATAATGGATCTGATGGCAACTTATGGAGCATTAGGTCAGGGCGAGCAAACCAGCGGCAGCACCATATCAACGGCGGCTTGAGCCAGAGGGGCGCAAATTTTGCGCCCCATTTGCCGGATGGAGTGGTTTGTTGGATGAGTTGGAAAAAACTGTTTACCAAAGGATGTCCTGACATGAAAAAACCCCGCAATTTTATTTTCAATCTCCTTGTCTCTTCCTGCCTGCTATTCGCCGCAACCGGCGCGCAAGCGGTTGAGCCGCTCGCCTTGCAGCAAATCATGAAAGACCTGGGCAAAAATATGCAGGTCATCACCGACGGGATTTCCCGTGAAGACTGGGAACTGGTGGAAAAAACTGCGCCCCTGATCGCCGATCATCCCCAGCCACCGTTCTCCGAGAAAATGCGCATCATGGGCTTCATGGGCACCAATATGGGCAGGTTCAAGGCCCATGACGGCGAAACCCACGAACAGGCGCAGGCGGCAGGCAATGCCGCCAAGGCCAAGGATGGCCAAGGCGTCATTCTCGCCTTCCAGAAACTCCAGAGCAGTTGCTACAACTGCCACAGCGAATTCCGCAAACCGTTCGTGGAGCATTTTTACGGCATAAAAAACGCCGCCAAGTGAGCCAGTCCGGTTCAGCTTCCAACATTACAGGAGTCATTCCATGAAAACCCACACACAGCAACGCGGCCCCCTTATCTGGGCAATTTCCCTGGTGGCAGTCGGTTTTGGGCTGCTAACCATCAAGGAAGGCGGCATGACTCTGATTGGCAATAAGGCGGCGGTCAGTGCGGCTGGAAACTATGTGCCATTCGTACTCTGGTTCAACTTTATGGCGGGCTTTGCCTATGTCGTCGCCGGTGTTGGACTGTGGCTGCAACAACGCTGGGCGGTGTGGCTGGCCGTCGCCATCGCCGCGGCGACAGCATTCACATTCGCGGCTTTTGGCGTACACATCTTCTCCGGCGAAGCCTACGAGCGGCGCACGGTGATCGCCATGAGTCTGCGGACGCTGGTATGGGTGACGATTGCAACCATTGCCTGGCACCGGTTGGTGCGGCGCCCGGCGTGATGCCATGCAAGCCTCCCCTCACGATGCATCTGCCGGCAAGGCATGGTCGGAGGAAAGCCGCGTGGATGCTCACGCTGTTTTTACACATCGTGCCGGCCATCGCACAAGCCGCCAACGAAGACACCCCCAGCCTCAACGGTTGCAAGGCAGATGAGGTGGTCAGATTCCGTGGCGGGACAGCAAGACTGGAGAACGACCTTTTTACCGGTACCGACCATAATTACACGAACGGCGTGGCATTCACCGCTGTTTCGCACGACATCGCCGGCAAGCTGCGAACCGAGTGCCTTCCCGCACCGGTGCGACTGCATGCGGAACTCATCAAGTTTCTGAACCCCGGTTTTTGGTCCGATGCGGAAAACTCCGCACACACGCAAAACGTGGTGGTGAAGTTTGGCCAATCCATGTTCACACCGAAAGATCCTGCTAGGTCGGATCTGATCCCGGATGATCGGCCTTATGCGGGCTTGCTGTACGTAGGCATGTCGTGGAACCGTCGGAAACATGAACCACAAAGCAACTCGGAAATACTCGATACCCGCGAGATCACCCTGGGCGTCATCGGCCCGCTGGCTCTCGCGGAACAGTCACAAAACCTGTTTCACGATGCGATCGGTGCCGATAGATTTCTCGGTTGGCAACATCAGTTGAAAAATGAGCCTGCGCTGCAATTGGCCATGGACCGAAAATTCAAGGACTATCGCGGAACGGGCGCGATCACGCCCGGTTTCTCTACCGATGCGATACGCTCACTGGGACTGCGGCTGGGCAACATCGAAACCTCCGCCACCCTGGGCATCGAAGGGCGTGTCGGCTGGAATCTGCCGAACGACTTCGGCACCTATCCGATCAGACCGGGCGCCGAAAATCGTCCGCCATCCGCAGACTCCGTCCACAGCGGAACAGGCGATGTCTCTTCGGCGGTCGCCAGACCGCGCCCAGGCATTCACCTCTTCGGGACGATGGAAACAAGGCTCGTCGCGCATGACTTTTCGCTCGACGGCAACCTCTTTCGATCAAGCCACAGCGTCACTCGCCGGCCCTGGGTTGCCCAGGCTGCCGTGGGGGTCAGCACTCATGGCTTGGTGGCCGGACACGGCGTCAAGCTGGCTGTGATGCGTGTTTACCGTTCGCGGGAATTCGAGGAGCAGGGGCCAAGCCAGGCTTATGGCTCTGTCGCGCTGAGCCTTGAGTTCTAAGGATCAGTTGCGCGCGCCCGGTCCCGGATTGATCAAGGAGTCGGATGATTATCAAAGGCTGCTGAATGACCTGCAGCGTAATTGACGAACGCGCTGTCACGAGGAGAGGTACACAGCCATGGGAGAAGCCGAAAAAAGAGCAACAGCAACACGGCTCACCCGCGCCGATCCAGCGGGCATTGATTTAAGTGAGGGCGACATGCCAGAACATATTCCACACGTACAGCTTCGACACATCGTTTTGAGTGAGGACGAAATAATGAAACTCGCGCACCAGATCGCCGATGCCGCCTCGTTCCTTGATGACCTCGAGTGCATCCGCGCACAGGCGGAATGTGCCGAGGTCGTCCGGCATGTCATCAATTTGTACACAATCGCCGAACAGCTCGCCGGCGAGCGTACCAACGAAATCTACGCACAGGATTAGGGCTCACAAACCGAGGTGGCGGCATGACCGCACGAGTCTTAAAGATTGAGTTCGTCAGCAGGACTGCGCGCGTCAGCGTCACATCATCACGCACAACATAGTGTGTCTCAATTTGTTGGCATCAACGGTTTTTTCAAATAACACGGGGCAAAACATTCCCCAATTCGGAGATCAGCATGCAAGACTTGAACGAAACCTGGATCGCAATAAAACTCGGTGGGATGATCATCCTGCCGCTGTCGTTGCTGGCGGTCATCGCCATGGCCATCATGCTTGAGAAGGCATTTATCTACTGGCGTTATGCCCGACTGCCGCTTGACTTGCTCAGACTCGCCGAAACTTATGGCTTCGCCTGGGAAGATCTGGAGAAAAGGCTTTACGGCCTGCATGAGCGCCACTATTTCAGGCGCTTTTTCGAGGTGGTGATCGCCAACCGGCACCATCCCGCATGGTGGAATGAATCGCGGGCAGCGGATGAAGCCCAGTTGATCGAAACCTCCCTGGCCCGCAGGCTGTGGGTGCTGGAGACCATCGTTACCGCCGCGCCCCTGCTCGGGCTGATGGGAACCATTGGCGGCATGATGGATGCCTTCAAGATCATCGGCGGCAGCGGTATTGTCAACCCCACCGGAGTGACAGGCGGCGTGGCCCAGGCGCTGATTGCAACCGCAATCGGCCTGTTGATCGCGCTGATTGCCTTGTTCGGGTTCAATTACTTCTCGCGTGTGCAATCGCAGACGATGGACGAAATGGAGCGCCTCGGCACGCGCCTGATCGACCACATCCGCCTGGACCAGCAGGGTAACGCTCATGAAGCTGCGTAAACCCAGGACGTATCGTAAGGGGCGCATCGAAATCATCCCGATGATCGACGTGATGTTCTTCCTGCTGGCGACCTTCATGCTGTCTTCGCTGGCGATGCAGAACCTCGATTCACTGCAAGTGAACCTGCCGCAGGGAAAAGCCGAAAAACTCAAAACGGATACGCCGGTCACCCTGACGCTGACCGCCGACAGCAAAATCCTCGTCAACCGCACGCCGGTGACCCTGCAAACCCTGGCCGCCACGCTGGCGCCGCTGCTGAACGATGAACGCCCCAGCGTGATCGTGTCGGCGGACAATGCGGCGCCGCAGGGCCTCGTGGTGCAGGCGATGTTGCAGGCGCGGGCTGCCGGCGCCAGGAATTTCCTGATCGCGGTAAAACATGAGTGACGCCACAAGCGCGCCAACATTCCGTCCGGGGGAGATTCAGCAGGCTATATGCAGCCATTGTGGCGAGATCGTGCGCGTCCATGTACCCGATTCCCGGTTCAGGGAGATCGGGCTGTGGTGGCCGATACCGCTGGCGCTGATCATCTGGCTGGCGATCATGTGGAAATTTGGCTATTTCCTGAGTTCTCCCAAGGTCGAAATGGCAGCATCCGCCCTCATAGAGGCAAGCTTTGTGGAATTGCCCGAAGCAACGCCGGGAAAAAGTCCGAACATTCAACCCAAAACCCTGCCCAGGCGAGACAAACCCAGAATAAAGCCTCGCCCCGATACCTTGCCCAGCCCTGACATCATAGCCACCAAGCCTGTGACCCAGGAAAATCCCGCACCCGAACCAAATTTGGCGCCACCGGCAGACTTGATGACCTACATCAATGCTGCCAGAGAGCGTCAGCGTGCCGCCGAGATGTCTGTCGCGCGCGAAAATGCGGAAGCGACAGCCAGGGAACGCGGGCCCTCGGCCGACGAGATCAGGATGGCGAAAATCATGCGCAATCTCCAGCCGCAAGGCACGAACGGTGTGTTTCAGATTGTCAGCGTGGATGCCCGGACGGCCAAATATTCGTTTCGCGGCTGGACAAAAGACGCGAGTAGCGCCCGTCGTGAAGTGATCGAAGTCGATGCCGGGCCAAATGGTGATGTGGAGCGTGAAATAGTGCGCAGCATGATTGCGCTGATCCGCAGATCTTACAAAGATTTTTTTAATTGGGAATCGCAGCGCCTCGACCGAGTGGTCGTCCTGTCTGCACGCATGGAAGATAACGCGGGACTGGAAGATTTTTTGATACGCGAGTTTTTTGGAGCTGGTGCCGAGCCTCATGGGGTTGCGTCACGGTAAGGCCGGTAACTTGTCACAGTAAGTTACAAAAAAGAGCGATTTTGACATATACCGCTTACACCACCGGAGTTAAATACGCTTCGCTGCAAAGCACTATTCTTTTTACATGGAGACTCACATGAAACGCACCAGGAAAATAGTATTGGTCATCATTACCACCCTCGGCATTGGCGCGATGGCCTCCTCCTACGCAACCGGCATGGGCAAGGGGCCGGATGGAAGATGCGAGATGGCCGGTAAAAAAATGGCCGATCCAGCTCAGATAGACAGCAAACTGGCCGAAATGAAAAAAATTCTGAACATCAGTGCAGAACAGGAGGCAGCATGGGCGACGTTCGCCAAGATCATGAAGCAGCAAAAAACGGAAATGATGTCCGTCATGCAGGAGCGGCATGCAAACAGCGCGAAATCGACACAATCCGCGCCTGACCGGATCGACGAGCGTACCCAGCTCATGAAGCAGCGCGTGGCTGGCATGGAAACCGTGGCATCCGCCATGAAACAGTTGTATGTCGTTTTGACACCGCAACAAAAAGAAATACTGAATGCCCGATTCGGCCAGGATATGCCGATGTAATGGTTACGGACCCGCCCGACAGCGAGTTGTTTATCTCAATCTTTAACGTGAAACTCGGGTAGCGATTCGTTCGCCTCCTCGCCCGCTTTCGGGAGAGGATTGAGGTGAGGGAAACGGGCATGGCAAGTTTCATAATCAGGGGTGGCACACTTGCCATGCCCGTTAACAGGAGTGTTTGACATGTACAGAAAAAAATTTATACAGGCCGCTGCAGTGGCTTTGGGCCTGATCAGCTTGAATGCATTTGCGGCACAGGATTTCTCCGCGCTGAACACGGCGGAATTGACGCAACTAAAACCCGGCGAGATGGGCGAGGAAGACCGCAATGCCTTCCGGGCTGAAATACAGAAACGTTCCGTGAATATGAGCGCCACGGAAAAAGAGGAATTTCGCAATCAAATGCGTAGCCAAAACAAAGGCCAGGGAGGCGGCCAAGGAAGCGGGCAGGGAATGCAGGGAAAAAGTGGCATGCAAGGCGGCATGGGGCGGGGGCACTGATCTCCAGCCCTACCTTGATGCGCACCGGGAATTCTCGGTGCCATCATGGCTGGACAAGCATTGACCCTGTTGCGACAGGAACCTGATGCGTCAGTATAATTTCAACCAGATTTCATTTTGGGAGGCCGGTTTAGGATGATTTATTTGATCTTGCAGCACGCAGGCCGGGCAAAACCAGCCGGGCTTCACATGCGAAGCCCGGCACACACCCCGCATGACACGCGTATATTGTCCGCAAAACAAACCCATTACGCATTTATGCGTAACAAGTTATTGCCGAGCGAACGGTAACATTAGAAAAACCTGATATAACAACAGCGCAAAAACCCGATGAAGCCTAAGCCATTACTATTTCTATTAGCAACATTGCTCGGCGCAGGCAACGGAGCGCAGGCTGCTGACCTGCTGGAGACTTTCCGCGCCGCCCAGGCGAACGATCCGGTGTTTGCCGCCGCGCGCGCCACTCTGCAGGCCGGCCAGGAAAAGCTGCCGCAAGGCCGCGCGCTGTTGCTGCCCAGCATCAGTCTCAGCGCGAACAGCACCTTCAACGATCAGACCACGCAGTATCAGGGCACAGCCCCCTTTCCGAGCGGCAATAGCCGCTACAACAGCCACGGCTACGGCGTGAACCTGACGCAGCCGCTGTTCCGCCAGCAAAACTGGCTGGTTTACAGCGAAGCCGAATTGCAGGTCGCGCAAGCCGAGGCGCAATTCAAAATTGCCGAACAGGATTTAATGTTGCGCGTCGCGCAGGCCTACTTCGACGTG